>LNFM01002494.1_pt1 | contig 88789 bp, 88 predicted proteins | sample 596031 | NCBI WGS metagenome assembly LNFM01 (sample SAMN04254537, study PRJNA301005) | activated carbon metagenome | isolation source: dual media filters at the Ann Arbor, Michigan drinking water treatment plant | place: USA: Ann Arbor | reverse complement strand
CGAGGTAGAACCAGCCGCTCATGCGCATGATGAAGGGCATGAGGCAGGCCGCGAACAGCACGAAGGTGTAGAGCAGGATCTGCAGCCGCGTGAATTCGGACCCGTGCGTGACCGGCAGCATGGGCAGACCGGACTTGCGGTAGTCCTCCACCCGGTAGAGCGCCAGGGCCCAGAAGTGCGGTGGCGTCCAGAGGAAGATGATGAGGAACAGGATCAGCGCCTCGGGTGAGACCACGCCCGTCATGGCGGCCCAGCCCAGCACCGGCGGCATGGCGCCGGAGGCACCGCCGATCACGATGTTCTGGGGCGTGAGCGGCTTGAGGATCACGGTGTAAATCACCGCGTAGCCGACGAAGGTGGCGAAGGTCAGCCACATGGTCAAGGGGTTGACCCAGACATACAGAATGGCCGATCCCGTGGCGCACAGCACGGCCGAAAAGCCCAGTGTCTGCACGTTGCTCAGCTGGCCTTTGGCGGTGGGGCGCCAGGCCGTGCGTTTCATTTTGGCGTCGATGTGCTGTTCGACCACGCAGTTGAACGCAGCCGCTGCGCCCGACACCAGCCAGATGCCGAACGAAGCGATGGCGGCCAGTTGCACCTGCGACCAGCTGGGCAGGCCGGGCACGGCCAGCACCATGCCGATGAGCGCACAGAAAACGATGAGCTGGATCACCCGCGGCTTGGTCAGCGCGTAGAACTGGCGCCACACCGGCATCGGCGTGGGCGCAAGGGCAGTGGAGGGCGCGGTGCTCATCAGGTCAGGCGGGAGATGTTGAACTTGGACGCCCTCACGGCGTCGTGGGCGGAGCGGGAGCCGATGATGGCCCCGGTCAGCACGATCACCATGCCGGCGGCCCCTGCGGTGTGACTGACCGCGGCCAGCAAGGGCCAGTCGAGCACGATGTTGGTCAGGCCGCTGACAAACTGCCACAAGGACAGAAACAGCAGCGCGCGTGCGGTGGGGCGCATGTCTGGTGCCGCCCACAAGCGCCAGGCCAGCCAGCCCAGGGCGAGCAAAACCACATAGGCGCTGAGGCGGTGCACGTAATGGATGCCGGTCAGGGCGGCAAACGGAATGGCTTCACCCGACGGTGTCATGCCCAGTTCCCGCCAGATCGAGAATCCGGCACGCAGGTCCATGACCGGCCACCAGCTGCCCTGGCAGGTGGGAAAGTCGCTGCAGGCGAGCACCGCGTAGTTGGTGCTGACCCATCCCCCCAGCGCGATCTGGATCCACAGCAGTGCGTAGACCAGTCCCAGCGCAAACCGGGTGCCGTCCTGAAGCGCCACCGGCCCCGAGCTACCGGGCGACGCGTGCGCGTAGGCAACGGCCTGTGCTCTGAGCAAGGCCAGCAGCGCCATGCCACCGAGCAAGTGCAGGGTGACGATGGCGGGGAACAGTTTCATCGTCACGGTGAGTGCGCCGAACGCGCCCTGCAGACACACCCAGAACAGGGTGACCAGAGGCAGGGCCACCGAGACCGACAGGCGTTTGCGTTCGACCCAGCTCACCGACGCCATGACCAAAATGAGCACGCCCACGGCCGTGGCCAGGTAGCGGTGGATCATTTCAATCCAGGCCTTGGAGAAGGTCACCGGGCCGGTGGGCATGGCTTCCTGGGCGGCACTGATGTCGGCATGGGCGCCGATGGGGCTGACGCTGCCGTAGCAACCTGGCCAGTCCGGGCATCCCAGTCCAGAATCGGTCAGGCGGGTGAAGGCGCCGAACAGCACCAGGTCAAAGGTGAGGAACAGCGTGACGAGCGTGAGCACGCGAAGGCGCTGCACGGGCGTGGCACGCCGGTTGCGCAGCCACACCCAGGCCAGCGGGCCGAGCGCGATCACCACGCCCAGCAGCATCATGCGGGCGATCGGCGCGAGGTCGTAGAGCGGTTGGGCGGCGTCCATGGCGATTTGGCGGTGGATCAGCCGCCGTTGCCTGCGGTGGAGGGGCGGCCCGCCTGGTCCCAGAAGGCAGAGGCGCGCAGCAGCCGGTCCAGATCACCCTTGACTTTCTTGGGGTCGGCGTCGGCGGGGAAACGCATCATCCAGTTGCCGATCGGGTCGACCACATACAGGTGGTCGCTCAGACGATGGCCGGCGGCCGGCTGCAGCCAGCTGGCCAGTGCCTGAGGGTCCACGTGCATCACAGTGGCCGAAGCGGTTGCCGCTTTCAGGGGATCGGCCATGGGCGCGTTGTCGGTGCGCAGCCAGACCCAGTCCAGCCGGTCCTTCTCTTTGCCCAGGCCCTCGCGCAACTGGCGTTGCTGGTACAGGTGCTTCTGGCAGGTGTCGTCGCAGGCGGAGTCGGCCACGCTGATCAACAGCCACTGGTCCTTGAGCCGGTTCAACGGCACGGCCCGACCGCTCATGTCCACACCTGCGAACGCCGGCAAGGGGCGCTGCGGATCGATCAAGTCGCCGTAGTTGCGGCGGCCTTCCGGCCGGATCACGTAGTACGTGAAGTAGGAGGCGATCACCGGGGATGCGCTCACCAGCAACAACGCGATCATTTTCCAGCGCCCCGTGCGCGTGTTCACGGCGGCACCCGCTTGACCAGGGTTCGGCAAGCTGTGGACCGTGAGGGTCAGGGGTTCATCGGGAGTCTGTGCCATGGGCGGTGCGTTTTCGACGCGGAGTGATGATTTGGAACCAGACAAACAGGCCACCGGCCACGGCGCACATCGCAAACCATTGGGCGGCGTAGCCATGGTGCTTGTGCACGGCGGCGGCGAAGCGAGGCCAATCGCGTTGCAGAGACGGCGTGTCTTGACCTGTCTGCAGGATGGACACACCCTCCAACAGAGGAAGCCCCGTCTCCCTGGCCAGCGCTGGAATGTCGACATTTTGCCGGATCGGACCAGACACTCCTTCGCCGAGCTCGAATAGCTGGCTGGGCGGCGGGGCCAAGCGCCCCTGGACCAGAACCTCGCCCGCCGGGGTTTCGATGTCGGGCACCTTGGTTCGGTCCATGAAGTCGCGCGGCACCCAGCCGCGTTGCACCAGCACCGCTCGCTCGCTGCCCGCCAGCCGCAGGGGCGTCACCAGCACAAAACCACTGCGGCCATTCATTGGCCGGTTGTCCAGGTACAGACTGGCACCCTGCACCCAGTGACCGATGAGTTTCACCGGACGGTGGATGTCCAGCGCGGGTTCGGGGCTCGACATCAGATCCTGGCTGCTCCAGGGGGGAAGCGCCGCGCGGGTCGTCATTGCAGATTCCAGCGCGTTCTTCTGCGCCGCCCGCGAGAGTTGCCAGAAGCCAAGCGACGCTGTGACACCCATCGTCAGGGCGGTGGCCGCGACGACGACCCAGCGGCGCCGCGAGGACGTGTCCGCGCTCATGCCCACTCGCCCATGCCCATTGCACCGACAGCAAGGCACAGCGGTTCGATCAACGGATAATCCGGGCATGACATATCTTGTGATTGTGGCGTTTCTCGCCATCATTGGCAGTCTGGCTGCGGCGCTGTTCTTCATGATGCGCGGCGGTGACTCCAGCGAAACCGAAGGCCACGCACCGCGCAAGAACCACATGGCCCGGGCACTCGCATTCCGGGTCGGTTTCTCCATCTTGCTCTTCCTGGTGGTGCTCATCAGCTACCAGATGGGCTGGATACAACCCACCGGACTGCCGCTGACTCGCTGACGCGATGGCCCACGCAACAAAAAAGCGCCGGAAGGCGCCTTTTTGTTGGGCCGGGCGCGCCAGACGCCGCCGGCGCGGGGACCTCACATCCAGTAGACCAGGATGTACAAGCCCAACCAGACCACGTCCACAAAGTGCCAATACCAGGCCGCACCTTCAAAACCGAAGTGGCGCTCGGCAGTGAAGTGCCCCTTCTGGAGGCGCAGAGTGATGAACAACAGCATCAGCATGCCAACGAACACATGGAAGCCGTGGAAGCCGGTCAGCAGGTAGAAAGTGGAACCGAAGATGCCGGATGACAGCTTCAGATTCAGCGCGGAGTAGGCGTAGGCATATTCGTAGCCCTGCACGAACAGGAACACGACACCGAGGATCACGGTCATCCACATGAACGCAATCGTCTTAGCGCGGTTGCCGGCCTGCAGTGCGTGGTGGGCGATGGTCAGGGTCACACCGGAGGTCAGCAACAAAGCGGTGTTGATGGTGGGCAGCCAGAAAGGCCCCATGGTCTGGAAAGGCTCGACGATGCCGGCGGGAGAAGCGGTGGCGCCGGCCTGTGAGCTCGGCCACACCGCGCTGAAATCGGGCCAGATCAGCGCGTTTTCGATGCCGCCCAATGCCGGTACCGAGTGCGCCCGGGCCCACCACAGCGCCGTGAAAAATGCGCCGAAAAACATCACCTCGGAGAAGATGAACCAGCTCATGCTCCAGCGGTAGGAGAGATCGATCTTGCGACCGTACATGCCCGATTCGCTCTCACCCACCGACTCACTGAACCATTGGTACAGCACGATCAGCCAGAACGCCAGGCCGAAGACCAGCGAGTACATGCCCCAGCCGGCGCCGTTGATCCATTGTCCCGCGCCCAGGATCACAAAGAACAGGCCAATGGCCGACATCACCGGGTGCCGCGAAGGACCCGGGACGAAGTAGTAGGGCGTCGTGCCGTGTGTTGCTGCTGACATGCTCACTCCTAAATGCTTTCGCTTATTTGAATATCTGAAGAAAGAAACTGACTGACTGGCCTGCGGTTCAGTGCACGACCCAGTTGACGATGAAGACCAGCAGAAGAACGAACAGCACGGCCATCACCAAACCCACTCCCATGATGTGGAGTGGATTGAGTTTGGCCACATCGTTCTGGTAGTCGGCCTGCCGGCGCACACCGAGAAAGCCCCACAGCACGGCCTTGACCGTGCCGATCAGGGAACCTTTGCGTCGGTGCAAGGGGGTCTGGTTCATACCGCACCCGCAGGCTTGACCGTCACCCTGGGCAGGACCGACTGTGCAGCCACATCCTGAGGCGCGGCGGGCACCTTGCCACCCACTTCGAAGAAGGTGTACGACAAGGTGATCGTGGTCACGTCTTTGGGCAGTCTGGGATCGATCACGAAAGCCACCGGCCACTCTTTGCGTTCGCCCGGCGCCAGGGTGTACTGAGTGAAACAGAAACACTCCAGTTTGTTGAAGTGGGCCGTCGCCTGTTTGGGGGCGTAGCTTGGAATGGCCTGGGCCGCCATCGTGCGGTTCTGGATGTTCTGGAACTCGTAGAGCACCGTGTTGAGCTCGCCCGGATGCACCTGGAGGCTGCGCACGGCCGGCTTGAAATACCACGGACCCCGACTGTTGACATCGAACTCCACGGTGATGGTGCGCGAGCGGTCCACCTGGGTGTTCGCGGGCAACTGGGCTCGCGCTCCCGGCACCTGCTGTTCGGACAGCGACAGGATGTTGATGCCGGTCACCTCGCAGATCGCCCGGTAGATCGGCACCAGCGCGTAGCCGAAGGCGAACATGCCCAGCGTGATCACGCAGAGCTTGCCCACCATCTTGAAGTTTTCGCGACGCAGTCCCATAGCTAACCGATCAGCCACCAAGCAACACGATTTTGCCGACGAACCCGATGAAGAACACCAAGGCCACCGACGCGAGGATCAGGCCCAAGCGGGTGTTCTGCTTTTTGTGGTCGGTGGACATGAAGAGTTCCAGTTGCAGGTCGCAGGCGATCAGCCAATCACCTTGGTGGCGGTGGCGTCCAGTTTTGGCGGGTTCTCAAAAGTGTGGAAAGGAGCCGGCGAAGGCACTTCCCACTCCAGACCCTCGGCGCCTTCCCACGGCTTCTGGGGTGCCTTTTCACCTTGGCCGCGCATGGCCGGCAGGATCACGGCCACGAAGAAGTACACCTGAGCGAAGCCGAAGAAGAATCCGCCCACCGACGCGATCGCGTTGAAGTCGGCGAACTGCATCGGGTAGTCGGCGTAGCGACGCGGCATGCCGGCCAGTCCCAGGAAGTGCATGGGGAAGAAGGTGATGTTGAAGGAGATCATCGACCACCAGAAGTGGATCTTGCCCCTGGTCTCGCTGTACATCACGCCCGTCCACTTGGGCAGCCAGTAGTAGATGCCGGCAAACATCGCGAAAAGCGAGCCGGCCACCAGCACGTAATGGAAGTGGGCCACCACGTAATAGGTGTCCTGGAAGTTGATGTCGATCGGTGCCACCGAGAGGATCAGCCCGGTGAAGCCGCCGATGGTGAACACGAAAATGAAGCCCACGGCCCACATCATCGGGGTCTCGAAGGTCATCGAGCCCTTCCACATGGTCGCGATCCAGTTGAAGATCTTCACGCCCGTGGGCACCGCGATCAACATGGTCGAGTACATGAAGAACAGCTGGCCGGTCACCGGCATGCCGGTGGTGAACATGTGGTGGGCCCAGACCACGAAGGACAGGATGGCGATGGAGCCGGTGGCGTACACCATGGAGGCGTAACCGAACAGCTTCTTGCGCGAGAAAGCGGGCACCACCTGACTCACGATGCCGAAGGCCGGCAGGATCATGATGTAAACCTCGGGGTGACCGAAGAACCAGAAGATGTGCTGGTACATCACCGGATCACCGCCACCGGCAGGGTTGAAGAAGCTGGTGCCGAAATGGCGGTCGGTCAGCGTCATGGTGATGGCGCCGGCCAGCACAGGCATCACGGCAATCAGCAGGTAAGCCGTGATCAGCCAGGTCCAGCAGAACATCGGCATCTTCATCAGGGTCATGCCGGGTGCGCGCATGTTCAGGATGGTGACGATGATGTTGATCGAACCCATGATCGACGACGCACCCAGGATGTGCATGGCAAAGATGCCGGCGTCCATGGAAGGGCCCATCTGCAGGGTCAGCGGTGCGTACAGCGTCCAGCCGGCAGCGGGCGCACCGCCGGGCATGAAGAACGAACCCACCAACATCAGCGCGGCGGGGATCATCAGCCAGAAGCTGAAGTTGTTCATGCGGGCGAAGGCCATGTCCGACGCGCCGATCTGCAGCGGGATCATCCAGTTCGCGAAGCCCACGAAGGCCGGCATGATGGCGCCGAACACCATGATCAGACCGTGCATGGTGGTGAGCTGGTTGAACAGCCCCGGATTCACCAGTTGCAGGCCGGGCTGGAACAGCTCGGCGCGAATGCCCAGGGCCAAAACGCCACCGACCATGAGCATCACGAACGAGAACAGCAGGTACAGCGTGCCAATGTCCTTGTGGTTGGTGGCGTAGACCCAGCGGCGCCAGCCTGTGGGTGCGTGGTGGTGGTCGTCGTGCGCGTGAGCGTCATGCGGATCAAGTACTGCACTCATGGTCGTTTCCTTTGAACTTCAATGTTTCCGTGTTTGGCTCACTTGCGCGCAGCCACAACCTCTGCGGGTTGCACGACCTGATCGGTCTTGTTGGACCAGCTGTTCTTGGCGTAAGTCATGACAGCAGCCAGTTCGGTATCGGACAGCTGCTTCCAGGCCGGCATGGCGCCGCCCGCAGCACCGTTGAGCATCACATTGATCATGGCGTTGTGGTCAGCGCTGGTCACCAGCGCCGAACCGTCCAACGGCTTGATGGGGCCTGCGCCCTTGCCTGTGGCCTGGTGGCAGGCAATGCAGTTGGCGGCGTAAACCGACTCACCACGCTTGACCAGATCGGCCAGCGTCCACACCTTGGTCGGGTCATCGGCCGCAGCGGCCAGTGCTTTTTGCTTGTCGGCCACCCAGGCGGTGTATTCCTCGGCCGTCACCACCTTCACGTGGATCGGCATGTAGGCGTGCTCTTTGCCACACAGCTCGGCACACTGACCATAGAAATCACCGGTCTGGTTGGCGCGGAACCAGGTGTCGCGCACGAAACCGGGGATCGCGTCCTGCTTCACGCCGAAAGCAGGCACCATCCAGGCGTGGATCACGTCGTTGGCCGTGGTGATGATGCGGATTTTCTTGTCCACCGGAACGACCAGCGGGTTGTCCACCTTGAGCAGGTAGTTGTCGGTGGGCGGCGGGTTGCCGCTGTTGGACATTTCGCGGTGGCTGTTGTCCAGGGTGGACAGGAAGCCGATGCCCTCGCCCTCGCCCTTGATGTAGTCGTAGCCCCATTTCCACTGCATGCCGGTGGCTTTGATGGTCAGGTCGCTGTTGGTGGTGTCTTTCTGGGCGACCAGGACCTTCGTGGCCGGCAAGGCCATGCCGATGACGATGATCAGAGGAACGATGGTCCAGCCCAGCTCGACCCAGATCGGCTCGGGCAGCTCTTGCGATTTGTGACCTACCGACTTGCGGTGCTTGACGATGGAATAGAACATCACACCGAAGACCACCACGAAGATGACGGTGCAGATCGCCATCATGAACCAGTGCAACCAATGCTGCTCGATGGCGATGTCGGTTGCCGGCGGCGCGAAGTTGAGTTGATTGACAGCCGGTCCACCCGGCAGATCGTTGACGGCGTGGGCCAGGCCGGTGACCCAGACACCGGCGCTCAGCGCCGTGATCGAGGCCGCCGTGCGCAGCGTTGCCAGTCGGTTCCACAGGAAATCACCCGCTTTTTTTGTCATGCTCACTTTTGCGCCTCGAAGAATATAAGTATTGATTTATATCAATTCTGATTAGACCAAATTTTCCATGGTCCGCCCACTCGGGGATTACCCAAGCCTGCAAGACCCCCCAAACCCTAAATGCCTTTCAACGCCATGCGGATCTCCCGAGCCAGCGCAGGCCGCAGGTCGGACCGAACGAAGCGCCCCACCCTCACCGACCTTCCTCCGCCGTGGACTTCGATCAGCTGATCGCCGCCCACCTGCGGAACCACCTGCACCGCATGGCGCGCGAACTCGCAACGCATCGTCTTCCCGGCACTTTCCTGTTCCACCACCAGCCGTCCCTCGCAAAGGCTGATGCGCTCTCTGTCGGTCGCATGGCGGGCGTAAACCACAAAAGCCGCCCCCAAGGCCACCAGCTCGACCACCGCAAACGGCAACACCAGCGTGGCACCCATGGCCCAGAAAAAGGCCGCCACTCCGAGCGACACACCGCTGAGCCCAACAAACACCCACAAAAGCTGGGGCGGCGTGACCGAACAGTTGCGCCGCAACATCCAGTGCATGCCATCGGACGACACTGTCGCGAAACGGAATGTGTTGGGGGTGTGACTCACCTGGCTCCACCGGTCCGCGCCCAGACCGGTCAGGGACCGGCTTGGCCTTGCAGGGAAAATGCCCCGATGCGTTTGACGAATGTCAATTGTAGCGGCGGAAAAACACCGATTCCCTGACGCCACACCCTGCGCTCAGGCATTGGCCCTGATCCAGCGCGGGTCGCGCCGACCGCCGTCCTCAGCCGCGCCCGGCCTTCAGCATGGCGCGCATCTGATCCACCGACACGGACTGGCTGGTACCCGACGCAACGCGGGGCACGGGCTTGAAGGCATGGCCATAAATGACCTCGAAGGTGAGCAGGAGTCGCCCGTCGTCGCTCCGGGGCAGACCGACCTCCAGCGCCTGGATCAGGTCGGCCCGCCAGGACCGCCCGCGCAGTGCAGCGAACCGGCCCGCATGAAGGTTGCGCCCCAGCTCCCGCAATTCCTGCAAAAGGGCTGCGGCGCTGGAATACGACAGGGTGATGCGCTCCATGTCCATCACCGGCTCTGCAAACCCGCTTTGCACCAGCATGTCACCCCAGTCGTGCATGTCGGTGAACGGATGGGCCGGATCGGGCCAGCCCTGGCGGGCGTACACCGCGCGAAGTTCGCGCAGGGTATCGGGACCCAGGCAGGAAAACATCAGGAACCCGTTGGTCCGGATCAGGCCGTGCCATCGCTTCAGCAAACGCAACGGCAGCGGCTCGTGGTGCAGCGCCATGTTGGCCCAGACCATGCTCACCTGATCGCCCTCGGCCAATGGACTGGTGCGCTGTTCACGCTGCCACCTCAGAGGGTTCCAGGATCGCGCAGCAGGCTCCCGGGTGGCCTCCAGCGCCTGCGGCAACCGGGCCGCCTCGACATGGCAGGTGGCCAGTGGCAGGCGTTCGCGCAGCAAGCGGTGGGCCTGCAGACCGCCGGCCAAGGGTTCTGAGTGAAGCCAGCTCGCAGGCGGCTCGCGGAACCACTGCAGGCGCTGCACCATGCGAGAGGCCACCTCCTCGTGCAACCAGGGACTCCGGACCCGCGACATCCCGCGCCAGCGTTGCGCGGCCAGGGCATCCAAGCCCGGTACAGCGTCGGCATCATCGGTGGTGGGGTTCACAGGCGTTCAGGCATGGGCGAGGGAGACGGCGGAGTATATTGGCCGCATGGCTGGCATCGGGCCCTTCTCCCTGCGGGTTGCCCGATGGCCGGGCACCTGTCAGGTCTGCGGGCGCTGGCCGTCGCAGCCGGTGTGCCCGGCTTGCGAAGCGCGCTTCGATACCCACCCCAGGCGCTGCCAGGGTTGCGCCGCACCAATGGAAAACGACAACGGCCTCTGTGGCCACTGCCGCACCGCACCGGTGCCGCGCGCGCTTCAGACTTGCGTGGCTGTGGTGGACTACGCCTTTCCCTGGGACGATCTGGTCGCCCGCTTCAAGTTCCTTCACCAGCCCGGCTGGGCCGCCCCGCTGGCCGAACTGATGCTGCGCAGACCCGAGGCCCGCGCCCTGATGCAGACCTGCAACCGGCTGGTGCCGATCCCCGTCACGCCATCGCGCCTGGCTGAGCGTGGCTACAACCAGGCCTGGGAACTGGCCAAGGCACTGCACCGCCGTGCTGCACCCGACAGCCTGAAGGCCCTGCCAGAAGCGTTGGTTCGGGTGCGCGAGACCGCCGACCAGCATCTGCTGCCGCGCGAGCAGCGCCTGCACAATCTGCGCGGTGCCTTCGCCGCGCACCCGGACCATGTTGTGGACCTGGCGCAAGCGCATGTGCTGCTGGTGGACGACGTGACCACGACCGGCGCCACCTTGCAGGAGGCGGCCAAGGCTCTGCAACAGGCCGGAGCGGGCCGGATCAGCGCCCTGGTTCTGGCGCGCACTCCGTCCGGTTGAGTCCCCGCCTGCCGTGCGCCCTGTGCCTGGTGCGCCTTCGCAACGCCAAGGGGCCTGGGACGCACAGCTGCAAAATATGCAGCAACCCGCGCTGAGGTCACCCCGACTATCGGCTTATGATCGCGGCCTTGCAGGGAGGCGAAAAGACCAGAACACTGGCACGCCACGGTTCCAAATCCGACGCCACCGCCCACCTGCCCTCCATGTTCCACATCGTTCTTGTTGCGCCCGAGATCCCCCCCAACACCGGGAACGTGATCCGCCTGAGCGCCAACACCGGCTGCACGCTGCACCTGATCGAGCCTCTGGGGTTCTCGATGGACGACAAGCAGATGCGCCGCGCCGGTCTGGATTACCACGAGTACGCCGATCTGCGCCGACACGCCGACTGGGATCGTTTCCTGCAGACCGAACAACCCGACCCGGAACGTCTGTTTGCCTTGACCACGAAAGGCAGCCGCAGCGCGTTCGACATCCGCTTCCGACCCGGCGACTGGCTGGTGTTCGGCTCGGAAACACAGGGACTGCCTGCCGAACTGCGCGAGCAGTTCCCCGAACCCCAGCGCCTGCGCCTGCCGATGATGGCGGGCCAGCGCAGCCTGAACCTGTCCAACGCGGTGGCCGTGGTGGTGTTTGAAGCTTGGCGCCAGCAGGGTTTCGGAGCCACAGCAACGTGAAACTTGTCACCCTCCCCGCCGGACACCGACACCGCATCCCTTCCGCAGCGGCGCGAACCATGCGCCAATCCACTCTTGGGCGGCGTGTGTCACGAGCCACGTCCGTCATCGATACCAACGCGTGCCACCCAGCCGCCCGGAGAACACCGTGATTCCAATCATCGCCCGCATTTTCAGGGGGTCGCTCAAGCCGCTGGCTCCCGGGCGAAAGACACCCCACCTGAAAGACCTGCAAGCCATCAGGGTGGCGCTGCTGCGTTGCATCGAAGACTGCGACAGCGTTCCCGCGCGGCGTCTGAGCCACAAGATCATCCATGCCCAGTCGGTCCAGGAACTCTGGCTGCTGCGCAACGACGCCTACCAGCTGATCTCTCAGCAGACCAGCCAGACCGTGGCGTCCGAACGCATCAACGCGTTGATCTCGCTCTTTGAAGGTTGGGTCGAACCGCGCCAACTGGTCCGCATCAAGTAGCCCGGCGCCCGGTGACTCGTCAGGGGTAACGCCGCACCAGACACTCGGCCACGCAGACCGGCCTGTCGACCCCTTCTCGCTCCACCGTCACCCGCCAGGTCATCTGCAAGCCCTCGTGTTCGATGGGTTCGCAAGCCAGCAGCACCATGCGGGCACGCAGGCGGCTGCCCACCGGCACCGGCGCCGTGAAACGCACCTTGTTGAGCCCGTAGTTCACGCCCATGCCCGAACGGCGCACATCGAACGAGGACTCGAAGAAAACCGGCAACAGCGAGAGCGTGAGAAACCCGTGCGCGATGGGTGCGCCGAACGGCCCCCGCTTCGCCCGCTCCACGTCCACATGGATCCACTGGCGGTCGCCGGTGGCTTCGGCAAACCGGTTGACTTGTTCCTGGGTGATGCTGACCCAGTCGCTCACAGCCACTTCCTGGCCTGCGCAGGCGGCCAGATCGGCCAGGGTTTCAAAGATTCTCATGCCGCAGACTCTAGGACCCGGGCACCGCTGAGCATGTCCGCGACGGGACAGCGACCCTCAACTGTTCAGCCACCGGGTCAGACCCTGCCATTGCTGCAGGTCTTTTTCGACCCGGCTCGGCGCGATGTCGAACAGCGTGAGCCCGCGCGCCGCCAGGTGGATGTAGTTCTGCGTGTCGCGCAGGTAGGCCAGCACCGGCAGGCCCAGGCCGTTCACGAACTCGTGCAGTTTCTCGGCCGCGATGGTGCGTTCGTCCACCCGCATGCCGACGATGCCCACATCCAGCTTGCCGGCGTGTTTGGTCTCTGCCAGTTCATCGAGAAAGGCGCGCGTGGCGTAGATGTCAAAAATGCTGGGCTGCAGCGGCACCAGCACTTTGTCGGCGATTTTGAGCACATCCTTGAAACGCCAACCGTGCAGGCCGGCGGGCGTGTCCAGGACCACGTGCGACACGTCCTTGGGCGGGCGGGCGATGAACTCGCTGCTGAGCTCCCAAGTCTGGATCGGGCGGGCAGCCGGCGGACGCAGGCGCAGCCACAACTGCGACGACTGCTGTCGATCGGCATCGCCCAGCATGACGCCGTACCCCTGGCTGGCGAAATAGCCGACCACGTTGGTGGACAGCGTGGACTTGCCCACGCCCCCTTTGGGATTCGCTACCACCACGACCGGCATATCGACCTCCTGTTAGTCGGGAAAACGATCCCTATGTTATCGCCAGGCATCCCAGACCAGCTTGGTGCCGGTGAGGAACATGCCGGCATAGACCAGGCGGTAGAACAGCACCGGGTCGATGCGGTGCGCGATGCGCACGCCCACCCACACGCCGATCGGCGCGAACGGCAGCAGTGCCAGCGAGGTCAGCATATTGCGCATGTCCAGCAAGCCCAGCCAGGCGTAGGGAATCCACTTGGACAGGTTGATGAAGAAAAAGAAGAAGGCCATGGTGCCGGTGAACAGCACCGGTTTGAGCTTCAATGGGATCACGTAGGCATTGATCGGCGGTCCGCCCGCGTGGGCGATGAAGCTGGTGAACCCCGACGTGGCCGTGAGCACGGCGCCCAGCCACCGGGGCGGCGGCGGGCTGTCGACCTTGGGCGGAAAAATCAGGCGTTGCGCCAAAAACAACAAGGTGAAACCGCCCACGATGCCGGCCACCACCTGCGCATCGAGCACCTTGAACAGCAGCGCACCGACCACGACGCCGAGCAGGCCGAAGGGCAGCAGGAAACGCAACAGCGTTCGATCCACGTTGTTGCGGAAAGCGGCCATGCCCAGCAAATCCATCACCAGCAGCACCGGCATCAGGATCGCCGCAGCCTGCGGCACCGTGACCGCCAGCGCCATCAATGGAACGGCCAGCGAACCGAAACCCGCTCCAAAACCGCTCTTGCTCACCCCGAGCAGCAGCACCGCGGGGATGGCCACGGCATAGAACCAGGGATCGGTGATCAAGGGCATGACGCGACAATCCAGCGATGAACCATGCTCAATTCTGGGGTGAGAGCCTGCACCTGCTGGTGGAACTGGCGGCCACGGCCGCGTTTGCGCTCTCGGGGATCATGGAAGGGGCTCGAAAGAAGCTCGACGCGGTGGGCGTGTGCGTGGTGGGCTTTCTCACCGCGTTCGGCGGCGGCACGCTGCGCGACCTCTTGCTGGACCAGCGGCCGTTTTTCTGGGTGCGACACGTGGAAATGCTGTGGGGGGTGCTGGCCCTGTGCGTGCTGGCCATGCTGTTCCTGAGGCTCCGCCATTTTGTGCTGACGGAAAAAGCCATCCAGTGGCCCGATGCGCTCGGGCTCGGCCTGTTCACCGCCACCGGCGTGCACCAGGCCCTGCAGCTGGAGCTGCCGGCTCTGGTGGCCGTTCTCATGGGTCTGATCACCGGCGTGTTCGGTGGCGTGCTGCGCGACGTGGTTTGCAACCAGATCCCGACCGCCTTCCACGACCACCGGCCCTACGCGGTGTGCGCGTTTGCCGGCGGCTGGGTGTACGTCGGCCTGTGGCAGGCCGACGCGCCCGGGTGGCTCGCAATGATCGCCTGCGTGACGGTCACCGCCGGGCTGCGGGGGCTCGCGTTGTGGCGCAACTGGCAATTGCCCGCCTGGAAAGTCTGACCAGCGGCGGTGGAATCAGACGCGCTCGATGATCAGCGCGATACCCTGCCCGACGCCGATGCACATGGTGCACAGCGCGTAGCGCCCGCCACTGGCGTGCAGGCGGTTGACCGCCGTGGTGGCCAGCCTCGCACCGCTGGCGCCCAGCGGGTGGCCCAGCGCGATGGCGCCGCCCCAGGCGTTCACGCGTTCGTCGTCGTCCTGCAATCCGAGCATGCGCAGCACGGCCAGGCCCTGCGCGGCAAAAGCTTCGTTGAGCTCAATCACGTCCATCTGTTCGAGCGTCAGGCCGGTGAGCGCCAGCACCTTCTGGGTGGCCGGCGCGGGGCCGATGCCCATGATGCGCGGCGCCACGCCGGCCGTGGCCATGCCGACGATGCGGGCTCGGGGCGTGAGCCCGTTCTTCGCCGCAGTGGCTTCGTCGGCCAGCAGCAGCGCACAGGCGCCGTCGTTCACACCGCTGGCGTTGCCGGCGGTGACGGAGCCGTCCGGGCGCACCACGCCCTTGAGCCTGGCCAGGGCCTCCAAGCTGGTCTCGCGCGGGTGTTCGTCGGTGTCCACGACGACCGGATCGCCCTTTTTCTGCGGGATGCTGACCGGGCAGATCTCCCGCGCCAAATGCCCGGCCTTGATCGCGGCCACGGCCTTCATCTGGCTGGCCAGCGCCATGCGATCCTGCGCTTCGCGTTCGATCTTGAAGTCGGTCGCCACGTTTTCGGCGGTTTCGGGCATCGAATCGACGCCGTACTGGGCTTTCATGAGCTTGTTGACAAAGCGCCAGCCGATGGTGGTGTCGTAGACCGCGTTGCTCCGCGAGAAGGCGCTCTCGGCCTTGGGCATGACAAACGGCGCGCGGCTCATGCTCTCCACACCCCCGGCGATCATCAGGCCGGCCTCTCCGGCCTTGATGGCGCGGGCGGCGGTGCCCACGGCGTCCAGCCCCGAGCCGCACAGGCGGTTGATGGTGCCGCCAGGCACTTCCAGCGGCAGGCCAGCGAGCAGGCTGCTCATGTGCGCCACGTTGCGGTTGTCTTCGCCGGCCTGGTTGGCGCAGCCGAACAGCACGTCGGTGACGGCTGCCCAGTCGACATTCGGGTTGCGCGCCATCAGCGCCTTGAGGGGAATGGCGCCGAGATCGTCGGTGCGCACCGAACTGAGCGCGCCGCCGTAGCGGCCAAAAGGGGTGCGGATCGCGTCGCAGATGAAGGCCTGGTTCATGTCGTGTCTCCTGGGGATGTCACCCTACTGTACCGAAGCCCGCCCCGGGGGTCTGGCCGCTTGCGGGACAATCGGTCCATGTTCAGTCCTTCCCAAGCCGACGTGCGCCGCTTCTTCTGCGCGGTACACGAGAAACAGCGCCAGCAACAACCCATGGAGGCCATCGAAACGCTGGCCGCCCAGTGGATCGCCGAGCACCCCGAGCACCACGCCGATTTGAGCGACGTGAACGCCGCGCTCGCGGCGATGGGATCGCAGAACGCGAGCACGGAGAACCCGTTCCTGCACCTGTCCATGCACCTGTCCATCAGCGAACAGTGCAGCATCGACCAGCCGCCGGGGATCCGTCAGGCGGTGGAATTGCTGACCGCGCGCCGCGGTGATCTGCACGCCGCACACCACGAAGTGATGGAGTGCCTGGGGCGCATGGTCTGGGAAAGCCAGCGCAGTGGCCGCCCGCCCGACGGACTGGCCTACATCGAACAGGTGCGCCAGCGAGCCACGAAGGACTGACCAAAAAAAGCCGCTCAACGAGCGGCCTTTTCATCCGGAGCTTCTGCTTCAGCGGAAGTTCGACTGCGGCACGGTTTTGAGTTCACCTTCCACCGAAGCAAGGTACTTGGCCATGGCGCGCATTTCGGCCGGCTTGAACTGCTTCGCGATGCCGGCCATGATGGGATTGGCGCGACCCACCACGTTGTTGCCTTCGACCGTGTAGGCCTTGAGGGCAACGAACAGGTAGTCGGCATGCTGCCCGCCCAGTTTGGGGTAACTCGGGTCGATCGGCTTGCTGAAGTTGGCACCGTGACAGGAAATGCAGGCGCCCTTCTCGATCAGCGCGGCAACCGCTGCGCTGGGCGCCCTGGGGGTTTCGGGGGCGGCCTTGCCACCTTGGGACGCATAGAAAGCGGCGAGATCGGCCATGTCCTGGTCGGACAGCGATCCGGCGATGCCACGCATGGACGGGTGCTTGCGGTCACCCTTCTTGTAGGCCACGAGGGAGGCCACGATGTACTTGTCGGACTGGCCCGAGATCATCGGCACTTTGTGGATCTCGGGAAAGCTGTTCTGGTAACCCGGGATGCCGTGGCAGCCGATGCACATCTCGGCCTTTTTCTGGCCTGCTTCGACGCTCCCCGTCGCGCCTTGGGCCTGGGCGGACAGTGCGACCGCAGAAAGGGTCGCAGCGGCGACAACGGTACGAACGATCGTGGGCAACAGTTGATTCATTTTGCAAGCACAATGGGATGGGGAATTGATAAAAATCAACGGGTGATTATATAGACTCGATCATCACCAGCGACTTATTGAATACCCTGACCCACCCGACCTCCACTCGACAAACCGCGTCTGGCCCAAGGCATGGCCGACGCCGGTTGCCCATACAACACCATGAAATTCCAAGGCTCTGAGACCTACGTCGCCACGCAAGACCTGATGCTGGCCGTCAACGCCGCCATCACACTCAAACGCCCGCTGCTCGTCAAGGGCGAACCCGGCACCGGCAAGACCATGCTGGCCGAAGAAGTGGCGCAGGCGCTCGACATGCCGCTGCTCCAATGGCACATCAAGAGCACCACCAAGGCACAGCAAGGACTCTACGAGTACGACGCCGTGAGCCGCCTTCGGGACAGCCAGCTCAACACCGGCGACAGCGCCGAGCGGGTCAAGGACATCCGCAACTACATCGTGCAAGGCGTGCTCTGGCAAGCCTTCACCGCCGACCGGCCGGTCGCCCTGCTGATCGACGAAATCGACAAGGCCGACATCGAGTTCCCGAACGACCTGCTGCGCGAAATCGACCGCATGGAGTTCTATTGCTACGAGACGCGCGAACTCATCAAGGCCAAGCACCGGCCGCTGGTGTTCATCACCTCCAACAACGAAAAAGAGCTGCCCGACGCCTTCCTGCGCCGCTGCTTCTTCCACTACATCAAGTTCCCCGAAGCCGAGACCATGAAGAAAATCGTGGAAGTGCACTTCCCCGGTTTGAAGAACGAGCTGCTGACGGTCGCCATGAAAACCTTCTACGACGTGCGCAACCTGCCGGGCCTGAAGAAGAAGCCCAGCACCAGCGAGCTGATCGACTGGCTCAAGCTGCTGATGGCCGAAGACATTCCGCTCGAAGCGCTGCAAAGCGCCGACAGCAAAGTGGCGGTGCCGCCGCTGGTCGGCGCGCTGCTCAAGAACGAGCAGGACACCACGCTATTTGAAAAGCTGGTGTTCATGAACCAGCGCAATCGATGAACCCCCACGCTCCGACGTTTTACGTGTCGCTGCCCCCCGAGGGGGCTGCCCCGCCTTGGTGCGGCCCGGCGGCGGGGCGCTGGTGGCACGTCCAGTCGACGTCTGGCTATCTGCCATGCTGATCGACTTCTTCTACACCTTGCGAGCCGCCAAGCTGCCGGTCTCGGTCAAGGAATACCTCACGCTGCTCGAAGCCTTGAAGCAGGACGTGGTGGGTCCGACCAACCCCGACGCCTGCACCCGCTGGTGAAGGACGAGAAGCACTACGACAAGTTCGACCGCGCCTTCGCCGCCTACTTCAAGGGCGTGGAGATGATCGCGGACTTCACCAAGCCCATTCCCGCCGACTGGCTGCGCCAGGAGATGGAGCGCATCCTGTCGGCCGAGCAGATCGCCAACGCGCCCAAGATGGACTGGGACGAGCTGATGGAGACGCTCAAGAAGCGGCTCGAAGAACAGAAGGAACGGCACGAGGGCGGGAGCAAGTGGATCGGTACCGGCGGCACCTCGCCGTTTGGCCACGGCGGCAAGAACCCGCAAGGCATCCGCATCGGCGGCAAGGGCGGCAACAAGTCGGCGGTGAAAGTCTGGGACCAGCGCGCCTACCGCGACTACGACGACACGCAGGAACTCGGGACGCGCAACATCAAGGTGGCGCTGCGCCGCCTGCGCAAATTCGCGCGCGAGGGCCATGAGCTGGAGCTGGATCTGCCCGACACCATCCGCTCCACCGCCGCCAACGCCGGGTACCTGGACATCAAGATGATCCCGGAACGGCACAACAACGTGAAGGTGTTGCTGCTGATGGACGTGGGCGGCACGATGGACGAACACATTCAGCGGGTGGAAGAACTGTTCAGCGCGGTCAAGAGCGAGTTCAAGCACCTGGAGTTCTATTACTTCCACAACTGCGTCTACGACTTCATGTGGAAGAACAACAAGCGGCGCTACGCCGAGAAGTTCCCGACGCTGGACATCATCCGCAAGTACAACAAGGACTACAAACTGATCTTCGTGGGCGACGCGACGATGAGCCCGTACGAGATCCTGCAGCCCGGCGGCAGCGTGGAGTACAACAACGAGGAAGCCGGTGCCGAATGGCTGCAGCGCCTGACGCACGCTTTCCCCAAGTTCGCCTGGATCAATCCGGAACCCCAGGGCGTGTGGCAGTATCGACAGAGCATCAGCATCGTCCAGCAGCTCATGGGCCAGCGCATGTACCCGCTGACCCTCAAGGGCCTGGAAGAGACGATGCGGCTCCTGTCGAAATAAACACCGCATGAAATCCGATCCCCTGCGCCGTGCCGGCTGTGCACGGTGGCCCCTGTGGCTGGGCGCCTGCCTGCTGCCCCTATGGGCCCAGGCGCAGACCGCCGAGCCCGTCGTTCCCGCGGCATCCACCCCGGCAGACAACACCCCCACCACGCCCCGCGGCGAGCGCACGCAGGAGCCGGCCGAGCCGCGTTTCGATGTGGCGCTGGAGGCCGGCGACGACGACCTGCGCGATTTCCTGCTGCGCCACATGGAGCTGATGCGGTACCGAACGCTGCGCGACCTGGACGCGGCGGAGCTGGAGCGGCTGCTGGGGCGCGCCACCGAGAACCTGCAGGATCTGCTGGGCACCCTCGGCCGTTTCGCGCCGCAAATTCAGATCGACCCGCCCGTGCCGACCGGCCCTGCGCCGCTGGGCACGGTGCGCATCCGCATCGAGCCCGGACCGACCACGACGGTGGCACAGGTCAACCTGTATTTCCGCGGCGACATCGCCGGCAACCCGCAGGCCCAGGACCAGCGCGCCGCCATCGAGAACGCCTGGACGCTAAAGCCCGGACAGACCTTCACACAGGCCGACTGGAGCAGCGCCAAGGCCGCGTCCACCCGCGCGCTCACCACCTTGCGCTACCCGACCGGCCGTGTCTTCAACAGCCTGGCCGACATCGACCCGACCGACCACAGCGTGCGCCTGAACGTCGAATTCGATTCGGGCGCTCCCCTGCGCTTCGGCGAACTGCGGGTGGAGGGCGTGGAGCGCTACGACCGCGAGATGGTCGAGCGCCTGGTGCGCCTGTCCGGCGTCACACCCGGCAGCGACTTCGACCAGTCCCTGTTGCAGAACGCGCGCCAGCGCATCGCCGACTCGGGCTATTTCGAGTCGGTCAACCTGTCGGTCGACCCCCAGGAAGGGCAGTCGACGGCGCCGGTGGTGGTGCAGGTGCGGGAAGGCCTGCGGCAAAAACTGGTGCTCGGCGTGGGCGGAAGCACCGACAGTGGCGCGCGCCTGTCCATCGAGCACACCCACCACCGGGTGCCAGGGATCGGCTGGCGCGCGCTGAGCAAGCTGCAGCTGGAGCGCGCCGACCAGCTGCTTTCCACCGAGTGGAGCGCGCCACTGAATGACAAGGGCTGGCGCTGGATCACCAGCGCGCAGGCGGCACGGCAGATCGACGGTTTCGACACCACCACCAGCCAGCGGGTGCGCCTGGGACAGGCCCAGACCACGCCCGGCCTGGACCGCAGTTTTTTCCTGCAGTACGACCGCGCTCTGGCGGTCAACTCCGCCATCCGGAGCCTGAGCCCGTCCCGGGCCGAGGCGTCGATCACCGGCAACTACGCCTGGACCACCCGCCGCTTTGACACGACGCCTTTCCCCAACCGCGGTTTCGGTCTGGGCGTGGAAATGGGCGCCGGCACCACGCTGGAAGGCTCGCGCCGTCCGTTCGGCCGCACGGTGGCCCGCTGGCTCGGGTACCTGCCCCTGGGCCAAGCTGTCGGGACCGGCGGCTCGCCCACCCCGCTGGGGGTGGCCCGACCTGCCCAAGACGTTCCTGGTGGTGCCGGCCGCCTGGTGATGCGGCTCGAAGGTGGTGCGGTCTGGGCGAAGGGCGATACCCCGGTGCCCGAGACCCAACTCTTCCTCACCGGTGGCGACACCAGCGTGCGCGGCTACGGACTGCGCGACATTGGCGTGCCGCAGGCCGACGGCGGCGTGTCGCCCGGGCGCTACATGGCGGTGGCCAGCGTCGAGTGGCAACGCCCGATCTGGCGCAACGGCGTGCGCAGCCCCTGGGAGACCGTGCTGTTCATCGACGCCGGCGCCGTGGCCGAGAAACCGGCCGACCTCGATCCGCGCCTGGGTGTCGGTGGCGGACTGCGTTACAACAGCCCGGTCGGCCCGCTGCGGATGGACATCGGTTACGGCGTGAAAACCCGGGACTGGCGGCTGCACTTCAACGTGGGCTTCAGCTTCTAGGATGAAACAGCCCCCGCGCCGCTTCGCGTCATCCCTCTCAAGGGGATCGGCACTGACCGTCCGGCCAGGCCGGCCCGGCGCTGCCTCCGGGTGGCGTTGTTCCCTGCGCCTTGGGCCGCGCGCTGCGCGGCGGAGCAGCTGACATGGACGCACCGCAGCCCGACACGGCCAACGTGCCGCCGGCACCGCGCAGCCCGCTGCAGCGCATCGGGCGCGGCCTGGCCCGCACCGCGCGCGGCATCGGCTGGCTGGGTCACTGGCTGCCCGGTGCGCTGATCGCGCTGCTGCTGGCCGCGGGGCTGGCGCTGTGGCTGTGGGCCGCGTCGCCGGGCTCGCTGGGCCAGACGCTGGCCTGGGCGCAGGCCTGGCTGAAGGACCGGGTGGATACCTTCGGCCTGCTCGACACCACGGGCGCCGCGGGCAGTCTGCGCGCGGGCGGGCGCATCGAGAGCCTGCAATGGTCGTTCAACGGCCTGCAGGTGCAGGCCAAGGGCGTGCAGTTGCGCTGGAACCAGGGTCTCTGGTTCGATGCCCTGCTCGGACGGGGCGTGCAGCTGCAGGAACTCAGCATCGAGCGGCTGGAGGTGCGCGACGATCGCCAGCCCTCGCCCACCCAGCCGCTGCAGGCCGTGGTGTTGCCGTGGCCGGTGTCGCTGCCCTGGTCGGTCGGCGAGTTCACGCTCGAAGGCCGGACGTCGCTGGCCCTGAGCAACCTGAAAGGCTTCTACCGCTACGGTGCGGCCGATGCGGCCCAGCAAACCATGCTCGGCCGCACCGCGGGCGTCACCCACGCGCACCAGCTGAGCGTGGATTCCCTGCAGCTCGCCCAGGGCCGCTACCAGCTGCAGGCCACCATGGGTGCCCAGGCGCCGATGCCGCTGCAACTGGCCGCCCAGGGTGAGGTGCTGGCCAGCGTGCCGGGTGGACAAACCCTCACGCTGCAGGCCACAGCGGCGGCCACCGGCACGCTGGCGGGCAGCGGCGCCGCGCTGACCGTCACGGCTCGCGTGACGCCCACCTCGGGCGCCGCGGGCACCCAGACCACCCCCACCCTCGTGGCCACCGCCCGCGTGATGCCCTGGGCTCCACAACCCCTGATCTCGGTGGACGCGGTCGCGCACCGGCTGGATCTCGCCACGCTCTGGCCGCAGGCGCCGCTGACCGCGCTCACCGGCACGCTCAGTGCCCGACCCGAAGGCAGCGCCTGGATGGCCCGCGTGGACCTGCGCAACGCGGTCAGCGGACCGTGGGACCAGCAGCGCCTGCCGCTGGAGCGGCTGCAGGCCGAACTGCAGCAGCGCGACGGGCGCTGGGTGCTGCCGCAACTGAATGGCCAGCTGGGCCGGACGCGCCTGCAGGCCAGCGGCGAATTCACGCCCGCCAGCGCCAGCATGCCCGCGCAGTGGCTGGGTCGGCTGCAGGCCACCGGCCTCAACCCGGCACAGTTCTGGAGCACCTTGGCGCCGGCCTCCCTCGACGCCAACCTGAGCGCCCGCACCGCGGTGGGCGGTGCGGGCGCAGCCCCGGCGATCGATCTGGACGCGCGCGTGCTGCCCTCCTCTGCCAGCGTGGCCGCACCCGCGGCCCAGCAAGGCCTGCGCCTGCGCGAGCTGCGCCTGCTGGGGCAATGGCGCCCCGGGGAGGGCGGCGGCACGCTGAAGCTCGACACCGCCGTGCTCGACGCCGCCCAGGCCCGCCTCAGCGCGGCGGGCACGGTGCAGGTGAACCCGTCCACCTTTGCCGGCAGTGCCACACTGCAGCTGCCCGGCGCAGAAGGCAGATTCGACGGCACGCTGGCCCACGCCGATGGCCGCGGTGATCTGCTGCTCGCTGTGGACGATGCCGGCGCGCTGACGGACTGGCTGCGTGGCCTGCAGCGCCTGCCGGTGATCGGGCCCGCTCTCGCCGAGCGCCTGGCACAGCAGCCTGCCCTGCGCGACCTGCAACTCAGCGGGAAGGCCCGGCTGACGGCCCAGTGGACCGGCGGCCTGGCCGAACTGGGTGTGCCCGCACCGGCCAGCGCGCCGCGCAGCCCGGTGCCCCTGCGACTGCAGCTCGCGCTCGACGTGCCGAACCTGGAGGGCAGCGCACCCGGCGCCACCAGTGCCACCTGGACGTTGCGGCAGACGCAATTGCAAGCCAGCGGCAGTCTGGCCGATCTGGCGCTGCAGCTGCGCGGCGAGGCGGCGCTCGCGCCCTGGCGCGCCTCGCTGCAGGCCGCCGGGCAACTGCGCCGCGCCTGGCCGCTGCCCACGGCAGACAGCCGCGAACCGGCCCGGCTGGACCTGAGCACGCTGCAACTGCAGGCCAGCGACGCCTCGCGCAGCGACCGTGTGGTCGACTGGGCACTGCGCGCTCCGCAAGCCCTGTCGCTCAGCGGGCGCCACACGCCCGACGGTCTGGCGCTGCAGGTCGGGCCGGGCCAGCTCGTGGTGCTACCCACCATCCGACCCTTGGGCAATGGCCAGCGCAGGGCGGTGTCCCCGGTCAACAGCCCGCTCACGCTGGCCTGGACCAGCCTCGCCTGGCAGGCCGGTGCCGTGCAAAGTCAGGGGCAGCTCAGTGGCCTGCCGCTGTCCTGGATCGACGCCCTGGCCACCGCCGAGGGAGCGGCCAGCGGACCGATCGCACAGGCCGGTGTCGGCGGCGACCTGCTGTTCGACGGCGAATGGGACATCCTGCTGCCGCTGGAAGCGGGCACACCGCTGCGTCTGACAGCCCAGCTGCAGCGGCGCAGTGGCGACCTGACCGTGCGCACCGATGGCGGTCAGGCTGATGACAGCGTGCGCAGCGCAGGCACTTCGCTGTTGCAGGCCGGTGTGCGCGAAGCCCGCCTGAGCGTCAACGCGCAGGGCCGGGCGGTCCAGGCCCGCCTGCGCTGGGACAGCGAGCGCCTGGGCCAGGCCAGCGCCGACCTCGGCACCGAGCTCGCCGCCCAGCCCTCCGCCAGCGGCAACGCGCTGGACCGCTGGTGGCCCGCCGGCGCGCCGCTGCGCGGCACGCTCAGCGCCCAGCTGCCGCAGGTGGGGGTGTGGTCGGCGCTGGCGCCCCCGGGCTGGCGCATGCGCGGCACCCTCAAGGCCGACGCCACGCTGGGCGGCACCCGCGGTGCGCCCCAGTGGAGCGGCACGCTGCAGGCCGACCAGCTCGCCTTGCGCTCCGTGGTGGACGGCTTCGCGTTTTCCAACGGCGTGCTGCGCGCCACGCTGGAGGGCGACCGCATCGCCATCGACCGTTTCGAACTGCAGGGATCCCAAGGCGGCACGCTGTCGGCCACCGGCCAGGCCCAGTGGCGCCTGGTGGACGGGAAGCGCCAGCCCTTCATCGAGCTCCAGGCCACCGCCAGACAATTGCGGGTTTCCAACCGGGCCGATCGCCGACTCACCCTCTCGGGCCAGGTCACGGCCCAGCTCACCGGCCCCCGGCTGCAGATCCGCGGCCAGCTCGCAGCCGATTCGGCACTGTTCGTGCTGCCGGACGAAACCACCCCCACCCTGGGCAGCGATGTGGTGGTGCGCGGCGGGCGCAACCTGCCGCAAGGCACCAGCACCGTGGCACAGGTGCAACCCGATGTGTCGGTGGAACTGGACCTCGGTCCCCAGTTCGACGTGCGCGGCCGCGGCCTGCAGACCCGCCTGAGGGGCCAGCTCAACCTGCGCAGCACGCCGGCCCTGCCGGAGCCTCGCGTGTTCGGCGAGGTACGCACCGTGAGCGGCAGCTACCGCGCCTACGGCCAGCAGCTCACGATCGAAAACGGCATACTGGCCTTCAACGGCCCCTACGACGACCCCGCGCTGGACATCCTGGCGATCCGCCCCATGGGCAGCAACGTCACCCAGCGCGTGGGGGTGCAGATCAACGGCAGTGCACAGTCGCCACGCGTGCGGCTGGTCGCCACGCCCGACCTGCCCGACGGCGAAAAGCTCGCCTGGCTGGTGCTCGGTCGCCCGGCCACGGGCGCCGGCGCCGAAGCCGCCGTGCTGCAACAGGCCGCGCTCGCGCTGCTGGCCGGCAACAACGGCACCCTCGACGGCGGGCTGGCCCAGGCTCTGGGACTGGACGAACTTTCCTACCGTGGGGAAGGCACCAACGCCGACGGCAGCACCACCGCCGCCGCGGTCACGCTGGGCAAGCGGATTTCCAACGACCTGTACCTGAGCTACGAAACCAGCCTGGCCGGCGCCATGGGCACGGTTTCCATCTTCTACGACGTCTCGCGCCGCTTCACGCTGCGGGCGCGGGCCGGCGAAGAAAACGCGCTGGACCTGATCTTCACGCTGACGTATGACTAATACCCCCACGCTCCGCCGCTGCGCGGGTCGCTGCCCCCCAAAGGGGCTGACCTTGCTCGGGGCGGCCCTTCGCTGCGGTCGCTGAGCCCTGCCACCTCGCCGGGCGTTGCCCCCGTACAATCCCCGCTCGGTCAGCCGCCATAGTTCAATGGATAGAACGAGTGCCTCCTAAGCGCTAGATACAGGTTCGATTCCTGTTGGTGGTACCACCCTCACCCCACCGCCGAAAGTCGCCCGCCCGAGCGTCAGGCGCGCGAGAATCGTGGGCATGACCGCTCCCATCCATGCACCGATCGCGACAGGATGCCGTTGGCTGATCCTGGTCAGCGCTGCGCTCGCCTCCACCGGATGCGCTGTCCTGTCCACCGAGGCCCTGGCGCAGACCCAGGTGCCGGCTGCGGCGGTCGAATTCGAGAACGCCCGCGGCGAAGTGTCGACCCGCCAGGGCGCGGCGATCATGCAGTCACTGGAACGCAGCTCCGGCGACATCGATATCCTGGACAAGCACCTGGCCTACGAACAGGCCATCAACGCGGACAGCCCGCTGGTGCTGGGCAACAAGCTCACGCTGCTGCAAGACGGCCCCGCCACCTACAAGGCGATGTTTGCCGCCATGCGCGAGGCCCGTGACCACATCCACCTGGAGACCTACATCTTTGCCGACGACGAAATCGGGCAGCAGTTCGCCGCCCTGCTGCTGGAGAAGCAGGCCGCCGGCGTGCCGGTGAGCCTGATCTACGACAGCGTGGGCTGCCTGAACACGCCCCGTGCGTTTTTCGATCGCCTGCGTTCAGGGGGTGTGCAGGTGCTGGAGTTCAACCCGGTCAATCCGCTGGCCAGCCGGCAGAAAGCCTGGCGTCTGAACAACCGCGACCACCGCAAACAGCTGGTGGTGGATGGCCGCATCGCCTTTGTCGGCGGCATCAACATCAGCGCGGCGTATTCCAGCGGTTCGTCCATCCAGCTGACCGGACCCAAGGACAGCAGCGACACGGGCTGGCGCGACACCCACCTGCAGATCGAAGGGCCGGTGGTGGCCGAGTTCCAGAAACTGTTTCTGGACACCTGGCACAAGCAAAAAGGGCCTCCCATGGCCAACAGCCAGCCCTTCCCGCGGCTGGAGCCGCAGGGCAACAGCATCGTGCGCGCGATCGGCAGCGCCGCCGGTGATCCGAGCAGCCTGATCTACCTCACGCTGCTGTCGGCCATCCAGCACGCCGAACTCAACGGCTACTTCACCATCGCGTACTTCGTGCCCGACCCGCAACTGATGACGGCGCTGACCGACGCGGCGCAGCGCGGGGTCGATGTGAAGCTGATCCTGCCCAGCCACACCGACTCCTGGGCGGTGTTCCACGCCGGGCGCTCGCACTACTCCCGCCTGCTGCGGGCCGGTGTGCGCATCTACGAACGGCAGGGTGCCGTCATGCACGCCAAGACCGCCTCCATCGACGGCGTGTGGTCCACCGTCGGCTCCACCAACCTGGACTGGCGCAGCTTCCTGCACAACGACGAAATCAACGCCTCGGTGCTGGGTCGCGATTTCTCGGCCCAGCTGGACGCCATGTTTGCCCGCGACCTGGCCGAATCCAACGCCATCGAACTGCAGCAGTGGCAGAAGCGCTCGATCCTGCTGCGCTTGCAGGAGTGGACCGCGCGGCTCATCGAGTACTGGCTGTAGCGCCCACCGCAACCCCTGAGTGCTGGAAACCTCCCCATGCAAACTCCGCTTGCCCGCCACTTTTTCTGTGCCGCACTGGCCGCCTGCCTGAGCACCGCGCCGCTGCTGGTTCCAGCGCCCGCCCACGCACAGGCCGCCTTTGTGCAGACGCCCTACAAAAATCCGAAGGCGCTGTTCGACTTCTACCTCGACAACCCAGCCAAGATGGGCGCGGCGCTGTTCTGGCTGCGCGCCTTCGTGAACCCGCTGCTGGAGGCACCTTACAGCTTGTTCAACGACGACATGAGCGTGATCGTGGTGCTGCACGGCACCGAGCTGGTGACGGTGGCGAAGAAGAACGAGGCGAAGTACGAAGAAGTCGTGCAACGCATGCGCTACTACGCCGGGCAGGGCGTGAAATTCAAGGTCTGTGGTCTCGCGCTGCAGGACTTCGGCTACACCCTGGCCGACATGCAGCCCTTCATCGAGGTCACGCCCTCGGCCATCACCGAGCTGGTGCACTGGCAGAACAAGGGCTACGGCCTGATCACGCCGGTGGTGACCGACAAGCGCTTCAACATCGAAGACATCCGATAGGGCGAAACGCGGCAACCTACACTCTGGGCATGGACATTTACCTGGTGGGTGGGGCGGTGCGCGACGCCCTGCTGGCACGCGAGACCGAGACAACCGCACACGTCGACCGCGACTGGGTGGTGGTGGGCGCCACACCCGAAGCGATGATGGCACAGGGCTTTCTGCCCGTGGGTCGCGACTTCCCGGTGTTCCTGCATCCCACGACGCGCGAGGAGTACGCGCTCGCGCGCACCGAGCGCAAGACCGCGCCCGGGTACCACGGCTTTGCTTTCCACGCCGCGCCCGGTGTGACGCTGCAAGACGACCTGGCCCGGCGCGACCTCTCCATCAACGCCATGGCGGTGGCGCAGGCCCAGGCGCAAGACCCGGCGCGGGCCACGCTGATCGACCCGCACGGCGGACAACGCGACCTGCGCGAGCGCGTGCTGCGCCACGTCACCGACGCGTTCGCCGAAGACCCGGTGCGCATCCTGCGGCTGGCGCGCTTCGCGGCGCGTTTCCCCGACTTCACCGTGGCCCCCGAGACCCTGGCCCTGATGCGCCACATGGTGGACCACGGCGAGGTGGACCACCTGGTGCCCGAACGCGTGTGGCAGGAGCTCGCGCGCGGCCTGATGGAACAGCGGCCCAGCCGCCTGTTCGAGGTGCTGCGCGACACCGGCGCGCTGGCCCGGCTGCTGCCCGAGGTGGACCGCCTGTGGGGCGTGCCCCAGCGGGCCGAACACCACCCCGAAGTGGACACCGGTGTGCACCTGATGATGGTGCTGGACATGAGCGCCAGGCTGGCTGCACCGCTGTCGGTGCGCTTTGCCTGCCTTTGCCACGACCTCGGCAAGGGAACCACGCCGGCCGATGTGCTGCCCCGCCACATCGGCCACGAAGAACGCAGCGCCCGCCTGCTCAAAGGCCTGTGCGAACGCTGGCGGGTGCCGCGCGAAAGTCGCGAGCTGGCCGATGTGGTGGCGCGCGAGCACGGCAACATCCACCGCAGCGCCGATCTGAACGCGGCCGCCCTGCTGCGCTTGCTGGAACGCTGTGACGCCTTGCGCCGCCCCGAGCGTTTTGCCGAGGTGTTGCTGGCCTGCGAATGCGATGCGCGTGGCCGCCTCGGCTTTGAAGACGGCGGCTATCCGCAGGCACAGCGTCTGCTCGGGGCGCTGGCCGCGGCGAGCGCGGTGGACACCGAAGCCCTGGCCCGCGAGGTCACGGCCAGCGTGCCCGCCGACGCCAACCCGCAGGCCCTGGCAGAGCTCGGGCCCCGCATCGGCCGCGCCATCCACTCGGCGCGTGCGCAGGCGGTGGCGCAGGCCCTGGCGGGCGCTGCCATGCACCGCAGCCCCGGATAATCGGCACATGGCCCACCTGCTGATTGTTGAAGACGACGAACTCCTGCGCGACGGCCTGAGTGCCCAGCTGAGCCAGGCCGGTCACCGCACCACCACCGCAGAAGACGGCGCGGTCGCGCTGGCCCTGCTCGCCACCGAAGCGTTCGACGGCGTGGTGCTGGACCTGGGCCTGCCCAAAGTGGACGGCCTGAGCGTGCTGCGCCAGCTGCGCCAGCGCACGCCGGCGCTGCCGGTGCTGGTCCTGACCGCGCGCGACGGCGTCGAAGACCGCATCGAAGGCCTCAACGCGGGCGCCGACGACTACCTCACCAAACCCTTCAATCGCGAAGAACTGCTGGCGCGGCTGCAGGCGCTGTTGCGCCGCGCCAGCCTGCCCGCCTTCGGGGCAGCGACTCCGCCGGACACCGCCACCAGCCTGCTGCGCCTGGACCCGCTGGTGCCGCGCGCCTGGCTGGGGGACGAAGCGATCGATCTCACCCAGCGCGAATGGGCGCTGCTGGACCTGCTGGTGCGAAACACCGGCCAGGTGGTGAGCCGCGAAGACGTGCTCGCGGTCTGGCAGTCGGAGCCCGGCGAGTCCGGCGGCGTGGCGTCCAACGCGCTGGAGGTGTATGTGCACCGCCTGCGTCGCAAGCTCGCGGGCTCGCCGCTGAACATCCGCAACATCCGTGGCCTGGGCTACATGCTGGAAATGGGCACTGCATGAGCGCTGCATGAGCGCAGCGCAGGGCCGCTCCCAAGCCAGCTCGCACCGCAGTGCACAGCACGAAGGCACACCATGAACGGACCTGCACTCCCCTCCCTGCGCCGCCAGCTGCTGCTGTGGCTGCTGCTGCCCCAGCTGGTGCTGTGGGCCGGGGGTGGATTGCTGGCCTACCGCTTCGCGCTGACCTACGCAGAAAAAGGCATCGACCAGTCGCTCACGCAGTCGGTGCGCTCGCTGGCGCGGCAGGTCAAACCCGTGGGCTCCGGCTTGCTGGTGGACTTTCCCCGCGCCGCGCAAGACGTGCTGGAGGCCGACCCCGACGACCGCGTGAGCTACATGGTGTCCTCGCCACCCGGGCAGTTTCTGTTGGGCAACGAACGCCTGCCACAGCCCGACACCCCGCCAATGGCAACCGGCGAACCCCTGCTTTACACCGCCGCCATCGACGGCAAACCCATGCGCTTCGTGGCCATGGACGTGAGCTATGGAGAGGCGGGCGCACCCCAGACCCTGCGCGTGCAGGTGGCCAAGGGCCTGGCCATGCAGCAGCGCATCGCCGGTGAACTGGTGGCCGACATGCTGGCCCCGCTGCTGGCGCTGGGCGTGCTGCTGAGCCTTGCGGTGTACGGCGGCATCCAGCGCGGCCTGGCGCCACTCACCCGGCTCACCGCACAGCTGGAAAACAGGTCCGTCAACGCTTTGTCGCCGATCGCCGCCACCCAGGCACCGGGTGAAGTGCATGCGCTGGTGCAGGCCATCAACGGCTTGCTGGGCGAAGTGGCGCGCAGCGTGCAGCAAGAAAAGCGCTTCATCAACGACGCCGCCCACCAGTTGCGCACGCCACTGGCGGGGCTGATCAGCCAGGTCGAACTGGCCCAGCGCGAGACCAGCGAGCCGGCGCTGGGCGCGCGGCTGAACAAGGTGCTGACCGGCGCCGAGCGCAGCGCCCACCTGGTGCACCAGCTGCTGACGCTGGCACGCACCGAAACCACCGCGCGCCGCGAGCCACTGGACCTGGCCGCGCTGGCCCGCGAGGTGGCGCGCGAATGGACGCCGCGCGCGGTGGCAGCCGGCATGGACCTGGGCTACGAGGGTGAAGACCACCTGACGATCCAGGGCGACGCGCTGCAACTGCGCGAGGCCCTGAGCAACCTCATCGACAACGCGCTGCGCTACACCCCGCGCGGCAGCAGCATCACGCTGAGAGTGAGCCAGGCCCATGGAGAAACACGCATGGCGGTGGAAGACAACGGCCCGGGGCTCAGCGATGGCGACATGGAACACGTGTTCCAGCGCTTCTGGCGCGCCAACGAACAACCCGGCGGCTGCGGCCTGGGCCTGGCCATCGTGCGCGAAATCGCCCGCCGCCACGGCGGCGAAGCCACCGCCGAACGCATGGCGCCACAAGGTTTGAAGATCGAGCTGAGGCTGGCGTGAAGGGAAGTCCGATCCCGATCCCGCATTCAGCCGTCAGGCCGGGCTGAGCAGCGCAGGGGCGCGGGGATCAGACATTCGCATGGCCGAAGGCCGCGCAGCGGACAAGTTTGCGAATGTCCCCCGCGAACCGAGCAGCGCAAGGCACCGCGAAGCGGCCCGGACTCCGGCTCGCCTTTTCTTTGGCTACTTTCTTTTGGCGAAGCAAAAGAAAGTAGCTCGGCCGCCGGGCCGAGACCCGGCTCGCCACAGGAGCCACCAAGCCCCAACAAAGACATCAGGGCGCGTGGTGCCCATCCATCGACTTCAACCGAACCCCCGACGCATGATCAAACCAGTTGTTGTGCCGCCCGCTCACCGTCATGCCCGCCGTGTCACCCACCTGGATCTTGGTGTTCGCCGGTGCCCGCACCGACATCAGCCCCACGGCGGTCTTCACCACCACATAGGTGTCGGCACCGGTGGGCTCCACCAGCACCACCTGGCCCCGCCAGGGTGCGTCGTCGCTCAGGTGGATGTGCTCGGGCCGCTGACCCAGCGTGACCTGCTGAACATCCGGGCAAGGCAGGTCCAGCGAGCCGCCCTCGAACACGAACTTGCCGCTGTCGCCTGAACGCTCGACGGTGCCGGGAATGAAGTTCATGGTGGGAGAGCCGATGAAACCCGCCACATAGGTGTTGGCCGGGCGGCGGTAGATCTCGTCGGGCGTGTCGATCTGCTGCAGGATGCCGTCCTTCATCACCGCGATGCGGCTGCCCAGCGTCATGGCCTCGATCTGGTCGTGCGTCACGTACACCGTGGTGATGCCGCTGACGTGGTGCAGGCGCTTGATCTCGGCGCGCATCTCCACGCGCAGCTTGGCGTCCAGGTTGGACAGCGGCTCGTCGAACAGGAACAGCTGGGGGTCGCGCGCCAGGGCGCGGCCCATGGCCACGCGCTGGCGCTGGCCGCCCGAGAGCTGGGCCGGACGCCGGTCGAGCAGGTGCTCGATCTGCAGCATCTTGGCCACCTCGCCGATGCGCTGGTCGCGCTGGGCCTTGGGCACCTTGCGCATCTCCAGCGCAAAACCGATGTTGGCGGCCACGGTCATGGTCGGGTAGAGCGCGTAACTCTGGAACACCATGGCGATGTCGCGTTGTGCGGGCGGCATGCCGATCACGTTCTTGCCCGCGATGTGCAACTCGCCTTCGGTCGGCTCTTCGAGGCCGGCAATGATGTTGAGCAGGGTGGACTTGCCGCAGCCCGACGGGCCGACCAGGATGAGGAACTCGCCGGGTGCCACGTCGATGTCGATGCGCTTGAGCACCTCGACCGCTTTGTCGCCCTTGCCGAACGCCTTGCGGATGCCTTTGATGTGCAGAGAGGAAGCCATTGTTTTTATCCTTTCACGGCACCTGCCGTGAGGCCTTTGAGGAAGTACTGGCCAGCCAGCACATAGACCAGCATGGTGGGCAGGCCGGCGATGATGGCCGCGGCCATGTCCACGTTGTAGTTCTTGACGCTGCTGGTCGTGTTGGCCATGTTGTTCAGGCCCACGGTGACGGGCTTGCTGTCGGCGCCGCTGAAGGCGACACCGAACAGGAAGTCGTTCCAGATGTTGGTGAACTGCCAGATCAGCGTGACCATCAGGATCGGCGTGGACATGGGCAGCACGATGCGCCAGAAGATGCGCCAGAACCCGGCGCCGTCGATGCGCGCGGCGTTCACCAGTTCGCGCGGCACCGCCGTGTAGTAGTTGCGGAAGAACAGCGTGGTCCCGGCCATGCCGGCCAGGCAGTGCACCAGCACCAGGCCCGCGATGGAGCTGGACAGGCCCAGCCAGCCCAGCACCTGGCTCATGGGCAGCAGCACCACCTGGAACGGCATGAACACACCGAACAGCAGGAAGCCGAACAGCACCTCCGAACCCCGGAAACGCCACATGCTCAACACGTAGCCGTTGACCGCGCCCCAGGCGGTGGAGATCAGCACAGCGGGCACCGCCATGATCACCGAGTTCCAGAAGAACGGTGCCAGCCCCCGGCAGTCCACACCGGTGCAGGCGGCGCTCCAGGCCAGTTGCCAGGCGTCCAGGTTCAGGCTTTGCGGCAGGCTCAGCAGGTTGCCGCTGCGGATCTCGTTCGCGTCCTTGAACGAGGTGACCAGCATCACGTACATCGGCGCCAGGAAGAACAGCGCGGCCACCAGCAGCACGCCGTAGACCACGATGCGACCGAAGGAGAAGGGATTACCTTTCATGGGGTTTGGCTCTCAGTTCGCTGTAGAGATAAGGCACCACGATCGCCGCCACGGTCGCCAGCATCATGGTGGCGCTGGCCGCGCCCAGGCCGATCTGGCCGCGGGTGAAGCTCATGGTGTACATGAAGGTGGCGGGGACGTCGGTGGCGAAGCCGGGGCCACCGGCGGTGAGCGCCATCACCAGGTCGAAGCTCTTGATGGACAGGTGCGACAGCACCAGGATGGTGGAAAACACGACCGGCCGCAGGATGGGCAGGATGATGCGCCAGTAGATCAGCGGCAGCGAGGCGCCGTCGATCTGCGCGGCCTTGATGATGCTGTCGTCGATGCCGCGCAGGCCCGCCAGAAACAGCGCCATGGCAAACCCGGCCGACTGCCAGACGCCGGCAATGACCACGCAGTAAATGGCGGTGTCGGACTGCACCAGCCAGTCGAACTGAAAGCTGGTCCAGCCCAGGTCGTGCATGAGTTTTTCCAGCCCGAGGCTGGGGTTGAGAATCCATTTCCAGGCGGTGCCGGTGACGATGAACGACAGCGCCATGGGGTACAGAAACACGGTGCGCAACACGCCTTCGGCACGCACTTTCTGGTCGAGAAAAATGGCCAGCACCATGCCCAGCGCCATCGAACCGCCCACGTACAGCAGGCTGAAGATGCCCAGGTTCTTCAGGGCCACGTACCAGCGGTCCATGTCCCAGAGCTGCCGGTACTGCGCGAGCCCCACGAATTCGTCGTAGTTCGGCAGCATGCGCGAGCCGGTGACCGACAGCACGCCGTTCCAGATCATGAAGCCGTAGATGAAAGCAAAACCGAGCACGAAGGCCGGCGCGATCACCAGCTTGGGCAGCAGGTATTCAAAGGTTTTCATGGGGGGCATTCAAAGACAACCCCATCCGCGGGGGATGGGGTTGTCGGCACGCGGCGGGTGAACGCTTACTGAGTCGCAGCGGCTTTGGCGATGTTCTTGACACCATCGGCCACCGAGATCTTGTCGTCGTTCCAGAACTGGCTGACGGCGTCCTTGATGGCGCCTTCGGCCGCCGGGCTGATGGCCATGCCGTGCGCCACCGAGGGCACCAGTCCACCGGCCTTGGCGGTGGCGACAAAGTCCGCCGCCGACAGCTTGGCGCAGTCGTCGAACTTGCTCATGTCGTGGCCCAGGCGCACCGGGATCGAGCCCTTGTTCTGGTTGAAGACTTCCTGGAACTCGGTGCTCAGGATGGCGGACGCCAGATCGGCCTGGCCCTTCTGCGCGGCCTCGTCCTTCAGCTTGAACATGATGAAGGAGTCGACGTTGAAGGTGTAGGCGTTGGCGGTGCCCGGTGCGGCGGCGCACAGGAAGCCTTCACCCGGCTTCTGGCCGGCTGCGGTGAACTCGCCCTTGGCCCAGTCGCCCATGAACTGGAAGCCCGCCTTGCCCTGGATCACCATGGCGGTGGTCATGTTCCAGTCGCGGCCCGAAGAAGCGTCGTCCACATAGCCCTTGAGCTTGCGGAAGGTCGTCACCGCCTTGGTCATGGTCGGGCTGTTGAGCGCGGCCGGGTCGAGCTTGACCAGCGCCTTGTCGTAGAACTCGGCGCCGCCCACACCCAGCACCACCGACTCGAACACGGTGAAGTCCTGCCAGTTCTGGCCACCGTGGGCCAGGGCGATGTTGCCGGACTTCTTGATCTTGTCGGCGGCGACGAAGAATTCGTCCCAGGTCTTGGGCATGCCCTTGACCCCGGCCTTGTTCAGCACTTCGGGGTTGGCCCACATCCAGTTGACGCGGTGCACGTTGACCGGCGCGGCCACGTAGTTGCCGTTGGCCTTCATCACGTCGGCCACCACCTTGGGCAACAGCTCGTCCCACTTCTCGGCGATGGCCACGTTGTCGATGCTGGCCAGCATGCCTTCCTTGGCCCATTCCTGGATCGCCGGGCCCTTGACCTGCGCGGCCGTGGGCGGGTTGCCCGAAACGGCGCGGCTCTTGAGCACGGTCATGGCGTTCTCACCGCCGCCGCCGGCCACCGCGAAGTCTTTCCACTCGTAGCCTTTGGCTTCCAGCATGGCCTTGAGTTCGGCGGCCGACTTGGCTTCACCACCCGAGGTCCAGTAGTGCAGCACCTCCACCGCGGTCTTGGCCACGGGTGCGGGAGCGGCGGGGGCGGCCGGTGCGGCCGCGGGTGCAGCGGCTTCTTCTTTCTTGCCGCAGGCGGTGGCCAGCATGGCGGCGACCAGCGCTGCGCCCAGGGTGTATCGGAACTTCATGGGTTTGTCTCCAGGAGGGTGGCCTGAGGCCAGGTTGTGAACGGCCCGACGCCTGCCGGCGAAGGGACTTGTTCATTTTTCATTAATTAATGAAAAACCTCATCCAGACAAACCCGCATGGAAGCCGATTGGGTCGGCCTTTCTGGCGCCGTTCAGCGGTCGGCGTCGAGCGCGCGCACCGCGCCCAGGAGCGCGGGCGACTGGCTGGCCGTGATGACCCAGACCGGGATCGCCTGCAGGTAGCCCGCAAAACGACCCTTGGCTTCGAATCGCTGGCGGAACGGCGAGGTGTCGAACCACCCGCCCAGCCGGGGCACGATGCCACCGCCGATGTAGACACCTCCGCGCGCGCCCAGGGTGAGCGCCAGGTTCCCCGCCACCGAGCCCAGCAGCGCGCAGAAGTGGGTGAGTGCTTCGGTGGCCTGCGGCAGCCGGTCGGAGGTCGCTGCCTCGGTCACTTCGGCCGGGCTGTGCAGGGCCCGTTCGGGCAAACCGTCGGCTTCGCACAGGATGGCGCAGGCATCCACCAGCCCCTGGCCGCACAGCAGCCGTTCGGCCGAAGCGCGCCCGTGAAGCCGGATCAGCCCGTCCATCACCAGCCGTTCGCGCGGGCTGACGGCGGGCAGGGTCACATGGCCGCCTTCGCCGTTGATCGGCAACCAGCCGCCGCGCCGGTCGGGCAGCAGACCCGAAACCCCCAGGCCGGTGCCCGCGCCCAGCAGAGCCACCGGCGCATCGGGCTGCGCGACACCGCCGCCCACCCGGCGCAGCTCGCTGGCGGGCAGGTCGGGCAAGGCCAGGGCCAGCGCGGTGAAATCGTTGAGCAGCTTGAGCGTCTGCAAACCGAACTCGACCTGCACCGCACGCTGGGAGAACGACCAGTGGTGGTTGGTCATGTGCACCGCATCGCCGGTGATGGGGTTGGCGATGGCGATGGCCGCCGCCGCCGGACGCCCACGGTCCAGACCGTTCAGGTAGGTGTGCATGGCGGCCTGCAGCGTGGGGTGGTCGGCGCAGCGCAGGATGCGCACGTCGCTGATCTCCGCAGCGGGCGCTGCCTGCCAGGCAAAGCGGGCGTTGGTGCCGCCGACATCGGCCAACAAACGGGGGAACGGGGCCGGGGCAAGGTTCTGGGGCATGGTGGCTGGGAGGGGTGCGGGGGCACCGGTTCACAACCGGTTGAGGCCCTGCCGAAGCCGCCGATTATGCCGCCGCTGTAACATAGTTACAAGCTCCCAACCACCCCGGAACGGGCAGATCAGATCCGCTGCGAGCGCGCCCATCGGACGATGTCGGCCGCGCCCATGGCACCGGGCTGGCGCGCCACCTCGCGGCCATTCACGAACAGGGCCAGCGTCGGGATGCTGCGGATGTTGAAGCGTGCCGCCAGGTTCTGCGCGGCTTCGGTGTCCACCTTGGCCAGCCGCATGGCGGGTTCGAGCTGCTGAGCGGCCTGTTCGAAAGCCGGCGCCATGGCGCGGCACGGACCGCACCAGGGCGCCCAGAAATCCACCAGCACCGGCACCTGCGAGCGCGCGATGTGTTTGTCGAACGCCGCCTCGTCCAGCGCCACCGGGTGGCCGGTGAACAGGGGCTGGTGGCATTTGCCGCAGTCCGGGGCTTCGCCCAGGTCTTCGCGGGCCACGCGGTTGGTGGTGTGGCAATGGGGGCAGACGATGTGCAGGGGATCGGTGGACATATTCAGGGCTCCGACAAGTTGTCCACGCAGATGGGCGCGGCCCCGTCGATTTCAAGACACCGGGAGGGGTATCCAGCGCGTCAGATGATCTGGGCGATCAGGCTGGCCACAAAGCTCAGCAGGATGGTGGTGGTCAGCGGCAGGAACCACTCGCGCCCGAACAGGCGAAAGCGCAGGTCGCCCGGCAGCTTGCCAAACCCCAGCTTGTGCAGCAGCGGTGTGAACCAGCTGATCAGCAGCAGGGCCAGGAAGATGACGATCATCCAGCGGATCATGAGGACGCCCTGTTCACAAACGATGGGTCCTGTCGCCCGTGATGAATCCCATCGGCACCCAGCCGTCGGCACTGGCCGCGGGTGCCAGTGCCAGCACCTTGAACAGCTCACCCATCTCGTGCTCGTTCACCAGCTTGCCCAGCATGGCGTTCTGGCGCGGGCCGGCGTCCTTCGCCACATCCATCAAACCACAGTTGATCAGGAAGCGGCCTTGCGAGGTGTAACCCAGCACGCTCATGCCGGCGTCCTGCGCGGCGAGCGCGATGCCGGTGAAATTGACGTGGGCCGTGATGTCCTTTTCACCCACGTCCGCCAGCGGGTCATCGTCGCTCTGGTGGGCGCGGTGGCAGATCAGCGTGCCCATGTGGCGCTGCGGGTGGTAGTACTCGGCCTCGGGAAAACCGTAGTCGAGGAAGAAGGCCGCGCCGCGCTGCAGGCGGTCGGCCAGTGTTCGGATGAAGGCCTCGCCCTGCGGGTGGATTTCGGTCAGGTAGTTGTGCGGACCTTCAATGTCTATGGGAGGGCGCAGCCCGGTGGGCCGCTCGGCCCAGGCCAGCGCGCCGTCTTCGGTCAGCACCACGCCGCGCTCGTGCCAGCGGCCGTCGGCCTGCCCGCCCACGCGCACCAGCAACTGCACCGGCATGGCGTCCAGCACTTCGTTGCCCAGCACCACGCCTTCCATGCGCTCGGGCAACTGGTCAACCCAACGCACCCGTTCTGCGTGCTTCTGCAAGGTGGCGCGCTGGCGCTCTCGCAAACTGCCTGAGAGATCGACGATGGTGTAGCGCTCGGGTGGCTGGCCCATGGCTGTCAAAGCGTCCAGCACCTGCAGGGCGAGGGCGCCGGTGCCAGCGCCGAACTCCCACACGTCGTGCGTGCCGGTCTCGGTCAAGGCCTGCGCCACCTGGCGCGACAGCGTGTGGCCAAACAGCGGCGAGAGTTCGGGCGCGGTCACGAAGTCGCTGCCCTGCCCGGCCGCACCCTGGGGCATCTGGCCGAACTTGGGCTTGCTGTTGGCGTAATAACCCAGACCGGGTTCGTACAGCGCCATGGCCATGAAGCGATCGAACGGCAGCCAGCCGCCCGACGCCCGGATGGCCTCATGCAGGCGCTCCAGCAGGGCGCTCGTTAAACTTGGCGGTTCGCTCACAGATCGGGTTTGCACCCGCCGATTGTCCGCCATGCCTGGCCCCCACATGCCCGATTCCTCCGCTTTGCGCACCGTGCTGGTCACCGGCGCGGGCAAGCGCCTGGGCCGTGCCATCGCGCTCACGCTGGCCCGGGGCGGCTGGAACGTCGCGGTGCACCACCGACTGTCGGCCGCCGAAGCGCAGCAGACCGCGACCGACTGCGACGCCCTTACGGGACGGCCCGGCAGCGCGCACACCTTCCGCGCCGACCTCGGCGACGAAGCCGCCGTGCGCGCCCTGCTGCCAGCGGTGGTGGCGCATTTCGGCCAGGTAGACGCGGTGGTCAACAGCGCGTCGATGTTCGAACACGACAGTGCACAGAGCTTCGGGTTTGCCGCGATGGACCAGCACCTGCGCACCAACACAGGCGCCGCCATCCTGCTGGCGCAGGCGCTGCACACCCACCTGCACACCGGCGGACGCGACGGCGCGGTGGTCAACCTGCTGGACCAGAAGCTCTGGAACCAGAACCCCGATTTCTTCAGCTACACCCTGTCCAAGGCCGCGCTGGAAGCCGCCACCACCATGCTCGCCATGGCACTGGCGCCGCGCGTGCGCGTGGTGGGCGTGGCGCCCGGTCTCACGCTCACCAGCCACCTGCTGAGCGATGACAAGTTCGCCGAGCTGCACAAACAGTCGCCCTTGGGCCGTTCGTCCACGCCCGAGGATGTGGCCGCCACCGTGGCCTTTGCGCTGGCCAACCGCTCCATCACCGGCACCACGCTGCTGGTGGACGGTGGCCAGCACCTGATGCGCTTCGAGCGCGATTTTTCGCTGATGTGAACAGCGCACCCCATGAACACTCCCCCAGCGCCGCAGACCGGCACCCAGATCCTGGCGTTGACCGGCCTGCGTTTTGACGCCAACCTCGGCATCCTGGACCACGAGAAGACGGCGCCGCAACCGATCCAGGTGGACGCCGAACTCAACCAGGGTCAGCAGCCGCTGCTGCCCCACGACGACGACATCTCCCACGTGCTCGACTACCGCAAGGTGCGGCAGATCATCATCGACGAATGCACCGCCGAGCACGTGAACCTGCTGGAGAGTCTGATCGGCAAGCTCACCCGGCGCCTGATGCAGTTGCCAGGCGTGATCGGCGTGCGGGTGAAGATCGCCAAACTCGAAATTTTTGAAGACTGCGAAGTGGCCATTCGCATGGAAAGCGGACGGTGGTGAACCCATGAATACCGAAAAAGTTGCCCACGAGAACCACAAACTCGAAAAGCGCCTGTGCCGCGAGGTGGGCCGTGCCATCGTCGACTTCAACATGATCGAAGAAGGCGACCGTGTGATGGTCTGCGTGTCGGGTGGCAAAGACAGTTACGGCCTGCTCGACATCCTGCTCAAGCTGCAGGCGCGCGCACCGATCAGCTTCGAGATCATCGCGGTCAACCTGGACCAGAAGCAGCCCGGGTTCCCCGATCACATCCTGCCCGAGTACCTGGCAAAACTCGGCGTGAAGCACCACATCGAAACGCAGGACACCTACTCCATCGTCAAAAAGGTGATTCCTGAGGGCAAGACCATGTGCAGCCTGTGCAGCCGGCTGCGCCGCGGCATCCTGTACCGGGTGGCCAAGGAACTCGGCGCGACCAAGATCGCGCTCGGCCACCACCGCGACGACATGCTGCAGACCCTGTTCCTCAACATGTTCTTCGGCGGCAAGCTCAAGGGCATGCCGGCCAAGCTGGTCAGCGACAACGGCGAGTTCATGGTGATCCGTCCGCTGGCCTATGTGCCGGAGAAGGACCTGATCCGCTGGGCCGAGGTCAGGCAATTCCCGATCATTCCGTGCACGCTCTGCGGCAGCCAGGAAAACCTCCAGCGCAAGCAGGTGGGCAACATGCTGCGCGACTGGGACAAACGCTTCCCGGGCCGCCTGGAGAACATGCTGAGCGCCCTGCAAAACGTGGTGCCCAGCCATCTGATGGACCGAAAGCTTTTCCCGTTTGCAGATCTCGAAGTCACCGGCGAAGCCAGCGAAGACGGCGACAAGGCGTTCGACGACGAACCGCTGCACGCGACAGCGCCGGTGATTGAAGAAGATGCCCACGAGGGGAACGCCTTGGCACCCCGCGCGGTCATACCGATTGCCACCCACTGAGCGGTGGCGGTCCGGTCGGACCATCCATTCCGAGGAGGGACTCCCCATGCGCGATCTGACGATTTCCCCCTGGCGCCGCTGGCGCGTGGGGCTGGCCAGCCTGGCCCTGCTGGCGCTCAACGGCTGCGCAACGGTCTACCTGGTGGACAACCAGGTGCAGAGCTACCCGCGCTGGGACGCCAGCATCACCCCGGTGGCGCCGCAGACCTACCGGTTCGAACGCCTGCCCTCGCAGCGCGAAGGTGATGCGGCCGCCTCGCAAGACTCACTGGAAGAACTGGCCCGTGCCGCACTGGCCCGCGCTGGCTGGAACCGGGCCGAAGGGCCCGCACCGGCGCCTTGGACGGTGCAGGTCAGCGCCGAAGGGCAGAAGCTGCCCCGCGCGCCCTGGGAAGAGCCGTGGGGCGGGTTCGGCGTGTTCGGCCCGGACCGGCTGTTCATCGGCCACGGCGGTGGCGGGCTGTTCTGGGGTTCGGCTTTCATGCGCATGGACATACCCTACTACCAGCGCCGGGTGTCGCTATTGATCCGTCACGCCGCCAGTGGCCAGCTGGTGTACCAGACCCAGGCCCAGCACGACGGCCGCTGGAACAGCACGCCCGAACTCTGGAGCGCCATGCTCGACGCCGCGCTGCGCGACTTCCCCAACCCGCCCGCGGGCGCGCGCCAGGTCAACATCGAAGTGCCGCGCTGAGGACATCAAGCCCTCACCCTCCGCCGCCGCGCGGGTCCGCGGCCTATGGCCCGTCCAGCAGCTGCCGCACCGCCAGCGCCAGCGCGTCCATGCTGTCCTGCTTGGCCAGCACATCGCTCACACCCGCAGCCCGGGCGTCCTGGACCAGCTGCTCGTTCACATGGCCAGAGACGATGGCCACCCGCTGGCCGGGGCGCAAGGCACGCACCGCCAGCGCCAGCTCCACGCCGCTCATGCCGGGCATGTTCTGGTCGGTCACCACCAGATCCACCGGTTCCGCGGATCCACCCATCCAGGCCAGCGCATCGGCGGCAGACACGAAGGTGCTGACGCGGAAACCCTGCTTGCGCAGCAGCCGTCCGGCCAGGAACACCAAGGCCTCGTAGTCGTCCACATAGACGATGTGCCGGCCGTCGTTTGCAGCTGCCGGCGCCGGCGCCGGCCCGGGCGACAGTGACCGGGCGGCCCCTGCGTCAGAGCTCAGTGGCAGGAAGACATCAAACCGAGCGCCTTCGCCCGGCGCACTGTGCACCTCGATCGCACCGTGGTGCGCCTTGACGATGCCGTGCACCACCGACAGGCCCAGCCCGGTGCCGCTGCCCGGCGCCTTGGTGGTGAAAAAGGGCTCGAAAATGCGGCGCCGGGTCTCGGCATCCATGCCCGGCCCGTTGTCGGCCACGCTCAGGCACACATAGGCGCCGGATCCGATGTCACCGAGCCGCAGCGCCCGCGAAGGGTCCACGTGTTCGGTGCGCAGCGCCACGGTGATGTCGCCGGGCTGCCGACCCATGGCCTGCCAAGCGTTGGTGCAAAGATTCATGATCACCTGCTGCACCTGGGTCGCATCGGCCAGCACCGGCATGGCGGTCTCGCCCAGGCGGGTGTGCAGCCGCACGCCGGCCGGCAGCAGCGAGCGCATCAGCCCCAGCGCCTCGTCCACCAGCGGTCGCAGGGGCTGGCGCTGCAGCTCCTGCGTCTGGCGCCGGCTGAACGCCAGGATCTGCTGCACCAGCTGGCGCGCCCGGATGGCGGCGCGGTTGATCTCGGCCAGGCTCTCCTGGGCCACATGGTCCGGACCCACGTCTTCGCGCGCCAGCGCGAGGTTGCCCAGGATGGCAGCCAGCAGGTTGTTGAAGTCGTGCGCCACGCCACCGGCCAGCGTGCCGATGGCCTCCATCTTCTGCGACTCGCGCAGTTGCGCCTCCAGCGCACGCTGCTGGGCTTCGGCGGTCTTGAGCTCGGTGATGTCGGTGTGCGTGCCCACCATGCGCAGCGGTTGGCCTGCGTCGTCGCGCGCGATCACCATGCCACGCGAGAGCACCCACTTCCAGCTACCGTCCTTGCAGCGGACGCGGTGCTCATTGCGGTAGATCGGCGCGCGGCCTTCGAAGTGCGCCGAGCGGTCGATCTGCATCTGCGCCACATCATCAGGATGGGTTCGGGCGTCCAGCTCGCGGGCCAGGTGGGGCAGTTCGCCGTCGCCGTAGCCGAACATCGCCTTGATGCGCGGCGACAGGTATTCCTCGCCGGTGACCAGGTTCCAGTCCCACACACCGTCGCCCGAGCTGTCCAGCGCCAGTTTCCACAGCGCCTCGCTGTCGCGCAGCGCGGCTTCAGCCTGCTTACGGTCGGTGATGTCGATCAGCACGCCCACCCGCAATTGCCCGGTCGCGTCGGCCGACACGGTGGACGACCGGCGCAACACCCACTTGATGCGACCATCGGGCAGCACCACACGGACCTCGCCGCCCAGGTCGGCCTGACCCCGCTGCGTCTCCTGCAGGTCCCGCTCCAGCAAGGCCTGATCTTCCGGATGGCGGTAGCGAGAAATCAGCATCGGGTCGGCCATCAGGTCTTCCGGGCCGAAGCCGAAGATGTCGCGCACACCCGGGCTCACAAACCGGTAAGTGCGCTGTCCATCGTGGGAAACGTGCACCACGTAAACCATGCCCGGAACCTGGGAGGTGACCAGGCGCAGTTGCTGCTCGCGGCTGTGCAGCGCTTCCTGCGCGGCGATGCGCTCGCTGATGTCTTCGACCGTGCCTTCGTAGTACACCAGCTGCCCGGAGGCGTCGCGCACGCCGTGCGCGTTTTCGCTCACCCACAGGCGGGCACCATCGCTGTGGCGCACCACCTCGGACACGAAGCCCCGCACGAAGCCGTCTCGCGCCAGCTGCTGCTGGAAGACGGCACGCCGTCCTGAGACCAAGTACCAGTCGCTCTGGGCATGGTTCACCACGTCCAGCATTTGTGCCTCGTCGGTGTATCCGTTCATCGCCACCAGCGCCGGATTGGCGCGCAGCATCATCCCCTGGCTGGAGCTGCGGTAAGCCCCGATGGGAAGGAACTGGAACAGGGACGAAAAATCCATCGCCCCGGTGGCTTCGATCGCTGGCATGGGGCGATTGTGGCGCACGGGTGGGCCTGGGCAGGTGGTCACCGGGCTGGCCAGCGGGTACATTGCAGCTCCCATCGAATTTTCTACAGGTCAACGTGCAAGTCACCCGCATCCTGGCCGTGCGCCACGGTGAAACCGCCTGGAACCGCGACACCCGCATCCAGGGTCACACCGACATCGAGCTCAACGAGCACGGCCGATGGCAGGCCGAGCGGCTGGCCCTCACGTTGCGCGAAGAACCGATCGCCGCTTTTTACGCCAGCGACCTGAGCCGTGCCTTCGAGACCGCGCAGGCGGTGGCCCACCTGCACGGCGGCCAGGTGCACAGCCACGCCGGTCTGCGCGAACGCAACTTCGGCCGCTTCGAAGGCCACACCTGGGCCGAGCTTGAGGCGCGTTTCCCCGACGAAACCCTGCTCTGGCGCAAGCGCGCACCCGATTTCGCGCCGCCCGGCGGCGAATCGCTGCTGGCGTTGAAGGCGCGCGTGGTCGCGGCGGTGACCGAACTCGCCAGCCGCCACCCCGGCGAACAGGTGCTGATGGTGGCGCACGGCGGCGTGCTCGACATCCTCTACCGCGCCGCCACCCGGCTGGAACTGCAGGCGCCGCGCAGCTGGACCATGACCAACACCGCCATCAACCGCCTGCTGTGGTCCCCCGAAGGCCTGAGCCTGGTGGGCTGGGCCGACACCACCCACCTTCAGACGGACGACGGCGTCGGGACGCTGGACGAAAAAGCGGGCTGACAGCGCCCTGGCTGGTCAGGGCCGGAACACCACCGCTTCCAGCCCCAGCGCGCGAATGCGTGCCGCGGCCTCGTCGGCCGCCTCGCGCTGCGGGTAGGGGCCGACCCGCACACGGGTGCGCGGGCCCTTGCGGGTGGAGATGGCCTGCACCAGCACCGGCAGTCCTGCCTGCTCCAAACGCTGCTGCGCGCGCCGCGCATTGCCTTCGTCGGCGAACAGCCCCACGTTGATGGCGTACGGCCCCGCAGCGACCGGTTCCTCGGGTCGCAGGGCCCCCGCGGGTGCTGCGGTCGGCGCTTGCGCCGTTTCGGCAGGCTGGGCCGGCGCCGTTGCTTCGGCGCGCTCGGCGACCTCTGGAATCCGCTGGTCAGTCACGGGCAAGGCTCGCACGGCCGGGTCCGGTGCCGCCACGGACACCACCGGGGCCTCCACGGCCATGGCCTGGACCTCCTGGCCGGTCTTCACCAGCCCCGTGTTCGCAAGCGCCGCCGGGACGTTCGGCGGCATGGCGGCCGCAGGGGCCGTGGTCGGCAGCGCAGCCACAGCGGGCTTCCGTTCTTCGCCTGGCCGGACCAGCCCCAGCGCTGCCACCACAGCGACATGAACGGTCACGACGACCCACAGGCGGCGGCGCGTGGCGGCCTGTTGTGCCAGGGCAGCGCGCGCCTCGTCCATCGATTGCGATGCAGACACCGCGCGCAACAGGCGTCTCTGAACCTGTCGGTGCAACAGGCCATAGCCCAGCAAGCCCGGCAGCAACACGCCCGGCAGCAGCAAGGAGCCCAGCACACCCCAACGCACGCCGGTGGGCCAGGCCTGCATGGCCGGCCAGGCCCACAGGCACAGCCCTGCCACGGCGGCCACCAGCAACCCGTACACCAGGGCCTCGGCCCAGAGCCGGCGGAACACCAGCCAACCCAGGGTGAACAGGCCCGCTGCGGGATGCCAGAGCAGCCGGCGCCGGCCGGCCGCATCGAAGCGCTCGAAGACCTGGAGGTAGAGCGCGGTGTTCACCGGCCCGAGAGCCGCCTGGTAAAGCCGCGTGGTGCGGCTTTCATTCCGGGGGGCCAGGGCATCCGGCCCGGTGGCCGGCGTACCGTCCGGCCCAGCGGCCGACGGCCCGGGAGAGCCCGGGGCCGCGGTGACGGCGGGAGCACTGTCGGGATCGGGCAATGGGTCGACCATGCGACATTCTGTCATGCACCCGGTGGCCACCCCGGGTTGTTGCCATGGGCACCGGCGGTCCGCCTGCCCACAATCGGCGCATGCCGTCAACGTCCCGACCGATGGAAAACACGCCGTGAGCCCGAGCCAGATCATCGTGCTCGCCATGCCGGCATTCCTGGCCCTCATCGCCATCGAGTTCATCGTCGGCCTGCGCCGCGGGCGCAACACCTACCGGCTGGACGACGCCCTCAACAGCATCTCGCTGGGCATGCTCAGCCAGCTCAGTGCGGTGTTCACGCCGTTGCTCAAGGTCGGCATCTACACCGCGGTGTACAGCAGCTTTGCGGCGGCGCCCGACACCGGCTTCTGGACCACCCTGCCCGGCTGGCTGCTGGCGCTGCTGTTTTACGACTTCCTCTACTACTGGAACCACCGCCTGGGCCACACCGTGGCGGTGTTCTGGGCAGCGCACGTGGTGCACCACCAGAGCCAAGACTACAACCTCTCCACCGCGCTGCGCCAGCCCAGCAGCTACCCGCTGCTCGGATGGGTGTTCTACCTGCCCATGGCACTGGCCGGCGTACCGCCCTTGGTATTCGTGGTGGTGGGCCTTGTCGACCTGCTCTACCAGTTCTGGATCCACACCGAACAGATCGGCTCGATGGGCCGTTTCGACCGCTGGTTCGCTTCGCCTTCCAACCACCGCGTGCACCACGCGGTGAACGACCGCTACGTGGACAAGAACTACGGCGGCATCCTGATGCTGTGGGACCACCTGTTCGGCACGTTCGAACCCGAGGACCCGCGCGAGCCCTGCGTGTACGGCACGCGCAAGCCTCTGCAGAGCTGGGACCCGGTCTGGGCCAACGCCGAGGTGTACTGGGCACTGGCCCGGGACTCGTGGCACGCAGCCAACCGGGCCGACAAGTGGCGTGTCTGGCTGCGGCCGCCGGGCTGGCGGCCAGCCGATGTGGCGGCAGCGTTCCCCACTCCGGCGTTCGACATCGGCTCGCTGGACCGGTACGCACCGCCCGTGCGCCGCGGCGTGGCGGTTTTCGCGGCGTTGCAATTCACTGCCCTGCTCGGCGGCGTGGCGGCGTTCCTGTGGCAGGCCGACGCCGCACCCTTTTCGCACAACATCGCCTGGTTCACGGCGCTGCTGGCCGCCCTGTGGGCGGTGGGCGCCGCGTTGCAGGGCCGCATTCGCATGGGCCAGGTGCTGTTCATCGAATGCGCCGCGCTGTCTATGGCCACGGCCGCTGTCGGCTGGGAGCTCGCACACCACCTCTTCAAGCCCATGACCATGCTGATCGCCCTTTTCCTGGTGGCCCGCGCGGCCGGGCTGCCGGGCCGCGCCTGGTTGCTGGCCGCGCTGACGGGTTCGCTCGCGGGCGATGTGTTTCTGATGCTCGACGGACTCTTCATCCCCGGTCTGCTGGCTTTCCTGGTGGCGCACCTGGCCTACACCGCGCGCCTGCGCCTGGACGCGCCCTGGCTGCCGAACCGGCGTGCGCTGCTGGCCGTGGCATCGGTGGGGCTGGGCATGGTCGCGGTGCTCTGGGCAGGCGGCCTGCCGGAGGCGCTGCGGGTTCCGGTGGCTGTCTACGTTTGCGCCATCGGTCTGATGGCCGCGCAGGCCATGGGCCGAGCCCGCGTGCTGGGCGATGGCGCTGCGTGGCTGGTGGCTGCGGGGTCGGCCTGTTTCATGGCGAGCGATGCGCTGCTGGCAATCAATCGCTTCGTGACGCCCATTCCCGCATCCGCTTTCTGGGTGCTCACCACCTATTACGCCGCACAGTGCCTGATGGTGATGGGCCTGCTGCGCGCGCCGCGGGCCCCGGCAGACTGATCAGTCGACTTCGTTGCGCGCCCGCATGCGCTGGTTCACCTCGGCCAGATGCGCTTGCGCCGCCTGCTGGCGCTGCTCGATCTGCGCCGGGTCCAGCGTGCCGCGCGCCTGGCCCACCTCGAGCGTCATCAGCTCCAGCACGCCCCATTGCAGGCCGCGCAAGTCGTCCAGCTGCGGCGAAGGCTTGGCCGGGCGAAGCTGGACCAGCGCATCGCCCACCGCGCGGTAGGCCGGTATGTGGGTGCGCTCCAGCGCCTCGATCAGCTGCGCCTGGCTCAGTTGGCCTTCACGCTGGGCCTGAGCGTCGGCCCGGAGCGCCTTTTCGGCGGCCTGAAAGCGCGGCATCACCTCGCGCAACAGGGTTTGCGTTTCGAACAGCGCCCGGTGGTCCACACCCGCAGGAGCGACCCACACCAGGCTGCCCACCGCCAGCGCCGTTGCGGTCGTGGCCAGCCACTGCCGGCTGCGCCGATGGGCCGGGCTGGCCTGCTCATCGACCAGCTCCACCAGCAACCAGGCCATGGCAGCGCCCGCCAGCAAGCCGCCCACGTGGGCCGCGTTGTCGATGTCCGGCCGGGTGAATCCGTGGGCCAGCGAGATCACCACGAACGCACCTTGGGAGGTCAGCAATTGCGTGACCAACGATTTGGGCACCCGGGCGCGGTGTTGAGCCACCCCGGCCAGCAAGGCACCCAGCACACCGAACACCGCGCCCGATGCGCCCACCGATACCGATTGCTGGGCCGAAAAATGCAGGCTCAGCGCCGCACCGGCCAGGGCCGAGCCCCAGTAGATCAGCAGGAACTGCCCGTTGCCGAACCAGCGCGTGACCTGGGTGCCCGCCACCCACAGCGCCCACATGTTCAGCGCCAGGTGCATCAGGCCGCCGTGCAGCACGGTGGCGGTGAGCAGGCGCCACACCTCGCCGTCGCGCACCACGGCACTGGCCGAGCTGGCGCCCCAGCGAAACAGGTCGGCGGTCTCGGGCTGCATCGGGCTCATGCCATCCAGCAAGTTGAGCAGCCAGACGCCCACGTTCAGCGCCACCACCGCGTGGAGCGCCCACAGGCTGGGTGTCTTCTCGCGCAGGCGTTGCTCGAACTCGCCATGAGCCCGGGCGCCGTCCAGCCAGGCCTGGGCCGCCTGCTCGGCATGCACACCGGCGTGCTGGTGAAAGGCCTGCAAGAACGCGTCAGCGGCCCGGGCGCGGTCGGTCTTGCGCAGCGGCATCAGGCTGGCGCCGCGACGGCGCCGCGCACCGATCAGCGGCTTGGTGGGCGCCAGCCAGGGCGATCCCTCGCGCAGCACCAGCGAGATCAGTTCCTGGCCCTGTACCGTCTGGTGGTCGGCCTCGGCCACTTCGCTCCACGGCACGGTGTGGTCACGCGTGAAACAACCGCTCACCCCCGATGGGCCAACCACCAGCAAGGGTCGCCGGCTGAACAGCGGTCTGAGCAACAGCAGACCCATGCCACCAAAGAAGGCCGCGAAACCCCACACCACCCACGGCGCCTCGTCGGAGGCGGCGGCGAGCCAGACAATACCCAGCGCCATGAGGCCCAAGGTACCGGCCAGCCAGGTCGTGCCGCCGCGCCAGCTGGCGTGGAACACCTCGCTGCCCTCAGGCCATGGCTCGTCCATCTCCGGCGCGCTTGCTCAGGCGCCGAACAAGCTGCCATCCGCCGCCGGTGGCGCCACACCCAGGTGGCGGTAAGCCGCCAGCGTGGCGATGCGTCCGCGCGGCGTTCGCTGCAGGTAGCCCTGCTGGATCAGGTAGGGCTCGATCACGTCTTCGATGGTGCCCGGCTCCTCGCCGATGCTGGCGGCGATGTTGTCCAGCCCCACCGGGCCGCCGTCAAAGCGGTGGATCACGGCTTCCAGCAGCTTGCGGTCCATCAGGTCAAAACCTTGTGGGTCCACATCGAGCATGGCCAGCGCCAGGTTGGCGATCTCGCTGGTGATGCGGCCATTGCCCTTCACATCGGCGTAGTCGCGCACGCGGCGCAGCAGCCGGTTGGCGATGCGCGGCGTGCCACGGCTGCGGCGCGCGATCTCGAAACCGCCGCTCTCGTCCATGGGCGCGTTCAGCAGGCCCGCACTGCGTTTGACGATGCGCGCCAACTCCTCGGCGGTGTAAAACTCCAGCCGCGCCACGATGCCGAAGCGGTCGCGCAGCGGGTTGGTGAGCATGCCGGCGCGCGTGGTCGCGCCCACCAGGGTGAAGGGTTGCCTTCGCCGATCATGATGTCGATCTGGTAGTCCTCCAGCGCGGGGTACAGGATCTCCTCGACGACCGGGCTGAGCCGGTGGATCTCGTCGATGAACAGCACGTCGTTCGGTTCAAGGTTGGTCAGCAGCGCCGCCAGGTCTTTGGGCTTTTCCAGCACCGGGCCGCTGGTCTGGCGCAGGTTCACGCCCAGCTCCTGCGCAATGATGTGAGAGAGCGTGGTCTTGCCCAGACCCGGCGGGCCGAACAGCAGCACATGGTCCAGCGCTTCGTTGCGTTTCTTGGCCGCGCCGATGAAGATTTCCAGCTGCTCGCGCACCTTCTGCTGGCCCACGTATTCGTCCAGCAGCTTGGGCCGCAGGGCGCGTTCGATCGCTTCTTCCTTGGGCGAAACGGCAGCGGCCGACACCATGCGCGGCGCGGGGGCGAAATCGTCGGTCTGGATGCTCACGGGGCGGCCCTGGCTGAAGGAGAACGGAAGGCGGTCACTGACTATACACACAGTGGTTTGGTGCGCGCGGATTCAAGTCGGGTCCCCACAGGGCCGATACGACTCCCATCTCCCCTGCCCTGTCGAGGTCCCGCCGTGTCGTCGTTTGCCCTGTTCTGCCACCCCGTCCGCCGACTGGCCTGCGCTCTGCTCCTGGGCCTCACGGCCGGTGCGGCCGGCGCTGCGGGCGCCACCGTGGGCACCCCGTCCAAACCGGTGGCGTCCCCCACTGCAAAGGCTCCCGCGCCACCCATCGCGGGAGAAGCGAAGACCTCAGCCTCCACCCACGATCCGGGCATCGTGGTCGACCGCATCCGCGCGGCACTGGCCCATCAACCGGAACAGAACCGGATGCACGTGCTGGTCGGCGATCAGCCACTGGCCACGCTGTCCCCATCCGGCCAAATGGCCGCGCCGCCCCCACCGAAACCCCGCGCGCGCGCCAGGGCAAAAACCACTGCCCAGATCTCCACCGCCGGGCCAGCGCTTCCAGCCGACGAACCTCGCTGGGCCTACAACGGCGCCCACGGCCCCGAGCACTGGGGCCAGATCCGGCCCGCCTACAGCGCCTGCACCAGCGGCCAGCGGCAGGCGCCGATCCGCATCGACACCCGCCAGACCCTGCAAGGCCCGGCCGAACCGCTGCAACTGGTCTACACCAGCAGCGGCGGCCGGGTGGCGCACACCGGCCACACCATCCAGGTGGACGTGGCGGGACAGAACAAGCTGACGGTGCGCGGCAGCACCTTCCACCTGCAACACCTGCGGTTCCACCACCCGGCCGAGATCCGCATCGACGACAAGACCCATGCCATGGCGGTCCACCTGCTTCACCGCAACGAGCAGGGTCAGATGGCGATGCTGGTGGTGCCGCTGGAAGTGGGCGAACCCCATCCCGAGATCCACAAGATCTGGGCCCACATGCCGCTGGAGGTGAACGACAGCGTTCCCCTGCCCGCGGGCCTGTTGAATCCGCAGGCCCTGCTGCCCGCGGACCCGCGCTACTTCCAGTTCATGGGTTCGCTCAGCGAACCGCCTTGCACCGAAGGCGTGTTGTGGCTGGTGATGAAACAAGCCGTGAGCCTCAGCCCCGAGCAACTGCGGCTGTTCGCCCAGCTGTTCCCCATGAACGCGCGACCGCTGCAGGCGCTCAACGGGCGGGCGGTGCGGGAAGGCATGTGAGCGTGCCTGACACGTGCGGCGCCCCGGCGCGGCTTGCTACTTCGCCAGGGCTTTCAAGGCCAGCTTGATGCCTTCGCTCACGCCCACGCCCGCCGGCAAGGCCTTGAGGGCCGCCGCAGCGTCTTTTTCGTTGTAGCCGAGCGCCATCAGCGCCTGCTGGATGTCGCTGGCCGCGTCGCCCACAGCGTTGGCGCTGCCCAGCGGCGGCAGGTCGGCGCCCAGCTTGCCTTTGAGTTCGAGCAGCAAGCGTTCGGCGGTCTTCTTGCCGATCCCCGGCACCTTGATGATGCGCCCGGCCTCTTGTGCCGTGACCGCTTGCGCCAGCTCGTTCACGCTCAGGCCCGACAGCACGGAGAGCGCGGTGCGTGGGCCGATGCCGCTGATCTTGACCAGCAGCCGGAACGCCTCGCGCTCGGCGGCGGTGGCAAAACCGTACAGCAGTTGCGCATCTTCGCGCACCACAAAATGCGTCAGCAACGACACCGGCTCGCCCAGCGCGGGCAGGTTGTAGAAGGTGCTCATCGGCACATCCACCTCGTAACCCACCCCGCGGCAGTCCACCAGAATCTGGGGCGGGTTCTTCTCCAGCAGCGTGCCGGTCAACTTGCCTATCATTGGGGATTCCTTTGTACGTCGATCGCCGGGCCGCCCCAAGAACGACTGCACCCCCTCGGGGGGCCTGGCGCAGCCAGGTTTGGGGGCCATTAACTCCACCGGATTATCGGTTTGATCCTCCGCCACACCTTTTCCCCGCCCGACAACACCCGCATGGGCCATCTTTGCGGGCCCATGGACAGCCACATCCGCAGCATCGAGGCGGCGCTGCAGATCAAGGTGGCGCACCGCTTCGAGCAGTTCCGCATCGAAGGCCCCAAGGCCCGGGTCAACCAGGCGCTGGAGGTGCTGCAGGCGCTGTACGAGATGGCGAAAAAGCCGATTCCCGCCGAACAGGTGCAGCTCATGCTGAGTGGCGACACCGCGCTGGCCGAGCCGGGCGACGGCGCGCTGGCGATGCAGACGCGCCGCGGCGAGGTGCGCGGGCGCACGCCCAACCAGGCGCGCTACCTGGAGAACATGGCCACGCACGACATCACCTTCGGCATCGGCCCGGCCGGCACCGGCAAGACGTATCTCGCCGTGGCCTGCGCGGTGGACGCGCTGGAGCGCAGCGCGGTGCAGAAGATCGTGCTCACCCGCCCGGCGGTGGAGGCGGGCGAGAAGCTCGGTTTCCTGCCCGGCGACCTGGGCCAGAAGGTGGACCCGTACCTGCGCCCGCTGTACGACGCGCTGTACGACCTGATGGGCACGGACAAGGTGCAGAAGGCCTTCGAGCGGCAGCAGATCGAGATCGCGCCGCTGGCCTTCATGCGCGGGCGCACGCTCAACCATGCGTTTGTCATCCTCGACGAAGCGCAGAACACCACGCCCGAGCAAATGAAGATGTTCCTCACCCGCATCGGCTTTGGCAGCAAGGCCGTCATCACCGGCGACGTGAGCCAGATCGACCTGCCAGTGACGCAGCTCTCAGGACTGATCGACGCCGAGCGGGTGTTGAAGCGCGTGACCGGCATCGCCTTCAACCGCCTGACCAGCGCCGACGTGGTGCGTCACCCGCTGGTGGCGCGCATCGTCGACGCCTACGACGCGCGCAGCCCGGGCACAGCCGACGCGCTGCCGGTGAAACGCGCGCGCCGCAAAACCCTCTGACGCCATGGCCCTGCCCTCGCTCTCACTGTCCCTGCAATTCGGCGACCTGACGGACGCCGTCCCTCACCGCGCCGCGCTGCCGCGCCACAAGGTGATGCGCTGCATCCGCCACGCGCTGGACGCCGACGCCGAAATCACCGTGCGCATCGTCGACGCCAAAGAAGGCCAGGCCCTGAACCGCGACTTTCGCCAGAAGGACTACGCGACCAACGTGCTGACCTTCGACTACGCCACCGAGCCGCTGGTGATGGCCGATCTGGTGCTGTGTGCGCCGGTGGTGGCGCGCGAGGCAAGGGAACTCAAGAAGCCGCTGGCCGAGCACTACGCGCACCTGTTGGTGCACGGCACCCTGCACGCCCAGGGCTGGGACCACGAGACCAGCGAGGCGGACGCGGAAGCCATGGAAGCGCGGGAGATTGAAATCCTCGCTGGGCTGGGTATCGCCAGCCCGTATTGACTGGGTCTTTCGACCCACCGGCGCAGGGGGGTTACCTGATCCCCTGCGCCTCGATTTCCACCAGCAAATCCGAGCGGCACACGTCGGCCAGCACGCACAGCACCGGCGCCGCGCCCAGGCGCGAGTCGATGACCTCGCGCACCACCGCGAGATCGGCGGCGTCGCGGACGTACACGCGGTAGGCGAGATCGGGCAGCGCGAACCCGCCGCTGCGGGAGTGCGGCCGCGCCGCCGCCAAGACCGCCACGATGTTGTCCAGGCTTTCAGCGGTCTGCGCCCGCACATCACCCAGGTGCACGGTCTGGTGGCCGACGATGCTGGCGGTGCCGGAGACGAACAGGATCTCCTGACCCGGCGGGTGCGCCAGCGCCGCGCGCGAAAAGGTCGGGGGGCGCGGCCCGTAGTCGATCGGGTAGAGGAAGGCGCTGACCTGTCGTGGGTTCTCGATCGGGATCACGGGCGTGGCACTGGCCAGGAAGGCGATGCTCAGCGGCCCGCCCGCGAGCCCGAGCGCACACGCCGCCGGCACACGGCCCACCACGCTGCGCGCCGCGTGCTCGAAGGCCTCGGCGCGCCCCATGTTGAACTGGCGGTAGCGCTCCAGCCCATCGGACTCACCATTGATGTCGGCCATGTAGTTCCACAGCCGCCACAGGTGGGGCAGGCCCTGCGCGTCGAGCAAGCGGAAGATGCGCGCGTAGGCCATCTCGCTTGCGACATGCAGCGCCGAGCGCGGCGGCGCGGCGGTCACCTGGGTTTCGTCCAGCTCGATCACGCCGAACAGCAGGTCGCTGCAACGCCGCCAGGCGATGCCTTCGGCGTGGCCGCTTTGCATCGGCGCGTCGCCCGGCACCACCCAGGCCTCTTCAAACCCGCTGCGGTCGGTGCCGAGCAATGGGGTGACAAGGCTTTGCATCGGCCAGGCCGGCGCGGCATCGGCGGGGGCTTGGCCCAGCAGGAAGCCGCCCAGGATGCGGACGGCATCGGGGCGTGAAGAGGCGGAGGAGGAATCAAACAGTTGAAGGGTCATGTCATCGAAGAAAACAGGAGCGGTACCCTCAGCCCATGCGCAGGGGAATCGTCACCGGTCCATCGTTGACCAGGTGCACCCGCATCTCGGTGCCGAAGCGTCCGGTCTGCACGACCGGGTGCTGCTCACGCGCCAGCGCCACGAAGCGGTTGTAAAGCGCTTCGCCGAGCGCGGGCGGCGCGGCCCCGGTGAAGCCGGGCCGGTTGCCGCTCCGGGTATCGGCCGCCAGCGTGAACTGGCTGACGATGAGCAGGCCACCCGCCACGTCCTGCACGCTCAGGTTCATCTTGCCGTGCTCGTCGGAGAAGATGCGCAGCTTGAGGATTTTGGACAGCATCCTCTGTCCCACCGCCTCGGTGTCACCGGGTTCGGCGCACAGCAGCACCAGCAGGCCATGGTCGATGCGACCCACCGTTTCTGAAGCGATCTCCACGCGGGCTTCGCTCACCCGTTGCAGCACAGCGATCATTTCGGGTCTTTCGGGTCGTCGAAGTGCGCTTCCACATCGCCGGGCAGCATCTGAATGCTGGCCCGCAGGCCAGGCACCGCAGCCATCAGTGCTTTCTCGACCTGTGCGCGCACTGCGGCGGAACGTCCCAGAGTCCAGTCTGCCGGCATGTGCATGTGCAGGTCGACGTACCGGCGTTGCCCGGCCCGGCGGGTGTTCACATGGTCAAAGCGGAGGGTGTCGATGCCGCCTGCCCGATGGGTTTGGTCGTCCAGCGTGGACCGGATCACGGCCATCACCTCGGGCTCCACCGCTTCGTCCATCAGCCCCTGCGAAGAACGCCAGATCAGGTGCACACCCTCTTTCAGAATGTTGAGCGCCACACCGATGGCCACCACCGGGTCGAGCCAGAGCCAGCCGGTGACATGCACCAGCGCGATGCCGATGACCACACCCGCCGAGGTCCAGACATCGGTGGTGAGGTGCCTGGCGTCGGCGTCGAGGGCGATCGAGCGGTGTTCTTTGGCGGCACGGAACATCACCCAGGCGAGCAGGCCGTTGAGGGCTGAACTGAGCACCGACAGGGCCAAGCCCCAGCCCACCTGTTCCAGCGGTTGCGGGTCCATCAGGCGCAACACCGCTGTCCAGACGATCCCCAGGGCCGCCACGATGATCAGGATGCCCTCGAACCCGGACGAAAAGTACTCCGCCTTGTGGTGACCGTAAGGGTGGTCATCGTCGGCCGGTCGCGCGGCGATGGTGACCATGACCAGACCGAACATGGCGCTCGCCAGGTTGACCAGCGACTCCATCGCGTCCGACAGCAGGCCGACCGAATCGGTGATCCACCAGGCCAGGGTTTTGAGGGTGATGGTGATGAGAGCCACCACGACCGACGCCATGAGCAGGCGCTGCGGTGTGAGATGACGCAATGCAAGAACCATGACCCGATTGTCGCGCACCGGACCGGAGGGACCGCCCGCGCCATGGAAGGCGCACGATGTAACTGCCTGGTATCCGTTCGGTGCCAGAATGCGCCGAGGCCCATTCCATGAACCTCACACCCACCGCCTCTTCAGTTTCGCCCGATCATGCGACCGGTTTCTGGCTCGGCGAGACCGACGTCTGGCTGCTCGCCGAGGGCAAACACCTGCGACCCTGGCAAAAACTCGGCGCCCATCCCACGGTGATGGGCGGCGTCGCCGGCACGGCGTTCGCTGTGTGGGCGCCCGCGGCGCGCCATGTGGGGCTGACCGGCGACTTCAACGGCTGGCAGGTGCAGAGCATGCGGCTGCGCCCGGAGTGCGGGGTGTGGGAGCTGTTCGTGCCCGGTGCTGGCGTGGGCGCCTGGTACAAGTTCGAGGTGCACGGCGCCGACGGCCGCACCGTGATGAAGTCCGACCCCTACGCGCGCGCAACCGAGCTGCCCCCGGGCAACGCGGCGCGCGTGTGCGAGCCGCTGCGGGCGGCTGCGGTGAGCACCGCGGCCCACTCCCGACCGTCCACGCCGATGTCGATCTACGAGGTGCACGCGGGTTCGTGGAAGCGCCCCGGCGGCGCTCACGCCATGCCCACCTGGGACGACCTGACCGCCCACCTCGTGCCCTACGCTTTGGACATGGGCTTCACCCACCTGGAGTTGCTGCCGGTCAGCGAGCACCCGTTCTATGCCTCCTGGGGCTACCAGCCCACCGGCCTGTACGCGCCCACCGCGCGCCACGGCTCGCCCGAGGCCTTCCGCCGTTTCGTGGACGCGGCCCACGCCGCGGGCCTGAAGATCATCCTCGACTGGGTGCCGGCCCACTTCCCCACCGACGAACACGCGCTGGCGCGCTTCGACGGCACGGCGCTCTACGAACACGCCGACCCCAGGGAAGGTTTCCACCGCGACTGGAACACCCTCATCTACAACTTCGGTCGGCTGGAGGTGCGCAACTTCCTGGTCGGCAACGCGCTGTTCTGGATCGAGCAGTACGGTATCGACGGTCTGCGTGTGGACGCCGTGGCCTCGATGCTGTACCGCGACTACAGCCGCCCCGAAGGCGAGTGGGTGCCCAACCGCGACGGCGGACGCGAGAACTACGAGGCCATCGCTTTCCTGCGCGAGGTGCACGAGGTGCTGCAGCGAGAAGCGCCAAAGGCTACCACTATCGCCGAAGAATCCACCGCCTTCCCGCGCGTGACCGGCCCGGTGCGGGAGGGCGGTCTGGGCTTCGACCACAAATGGAACATGGGCTGGATGCACGATACCCTGGCCTACCTGGCGGAAGACCCGGTCAACCGGCGCTGGCACCACAACAAGATGACCTTCGCCATGGCCTACGCCTACAGCGAAGACTACGTGCTGCCGCTCTCGCACGACGAGGTGGTGCACGGCAAGGGCTCGCTGCTGGGCAAGATGACCGGCGACCGCTGGCAACAGCTGGCCAACCTGCGCGCGCTCTATGCCTGGATGTACGCGCACCCGGGCAAGAAGCTGCTGTTCATGGGTGCCGAGCTGGCCCAGCCCACCGAGTGGAACCACGACGACGAACTGCCCTGGCACCTGCTCTCTGACCCGGCACACGCGGGCGTGCAACGGCTCGTGCGCGACCTCAACCACCGCTACACCGCGGAGCCCGCGCTGCACGCGCGCGACACCGACCCGCACGCCTTCCAGTGGCTGGTGGTGGACGACGCCGACCAGTCGGTGCTGGCCTTCGTGCGCTACGGCCAGCGGCTGGAAGACACCGTGGTCGTGGTCGCCAACTTCACCCCGGTGGTGCGCCGCGGCTACCGCATCGGCCTGCCGCACGACGGCGCCTGGCGCGAGGTGCTCAACACCGATTCGGGCCACTACGGCGGCAGCAACGTGGGCAACGACGGTCAGGTGGACGCCGAGGCGCGACCCCTGCACGGCCAGGGCTGGTCGGTCAGCCTGACGCTGCCTCCCCTGGCGGCCGTGTGGTTGCAGCCAGAACCCGCCAGCGCATGAGCATGACGCCACTCGACCCTGAACTTGGCGCCCATCTCCAGGAGCAGCTGGGACAGCACGGTGTGCGCTTTGCGGTCTGGGCACCCGAGGCCACCGCCATCGAGGTGGAGTTGTTCGATGCGGCGCAGCGGTCCACCGGGCGGTTGCCTTTGGTGGCGTCCGGCAACGGGGTGTGGACACGTTTCGCGCCCGGTCTGGCCGCTGGCCAGCTGTACGGCCTGCGCGCGCACGGCCCCTGGCACCCGGAAGCCGGCCTTCGCTTCAACCCCGCCCGCCTGTTGCTCGACCCCTGGGCCCGGGCACTGGTGGGCGGCACCGACAGGCTCGCTCTGCAGACCGGCCACACCGCGGCCGACCCGTTGAACCCCTCGCAACCCTGGGCCGAGCACCAGCCCGATCCGAACGACAACGCCGCCGCCATGCCCAAGTGCGTGGTGGTGGACACGGCGGCCGAGCTGGCCAAGGGCCAAGCCATCACGCCCCGGCCGGAAGTGAGCAGCGACCGCGTGGTGATCTACGAAGCCCATGTGAAGGCGCTCACCCGCCTGCATCCGGAGGTGCCCGAGGCCCTGCGCGGCCGCTACGCCGCACTCGCCCACCCCGCCGTGCTTTCGCACCTGCAGCGGCTGGGTATCACCACGGTCTGCCTGCTGCCGGTGCACCAGCACATCAGCGAGCGCCACCTGCTCGCGCGCGGCCTCTCGAACCACTGGGGCTACAACACGCTCAATGCCTTCGCGCCCGAGCCCACCTACGCGGCCGCCACCGGAGGTAACGATTCAACGAATGCTGAAGACGCCGCTGCCGTGCGCGCCGAGTTCCGCGCCATGGTGGACGCGCTGCACCGAGCGGGCATCGAGGTGGTGCTCGATGTGGTGTTCAACCACACCGCCGAGAGCGACCTCGACGGCCCCACGCTAGGCTGGCGCGGACTCGGCCAGAACAGCTGGTACGCCATGGGCAACCACGGCGTGCCGCACAACTTCAGTGGCTGCGGCAACAGCCTCAACCTGAGCGAGCCGCGTGTGCTGCAGTGGGTGATGGACAGTCTGCGCTGGTGGGTGCAGGCCCACGGCGTGGACGGATTTCGCTTCGACCTGGCCGTGTCGCTGGGCCGCGTGGCTGCGCTGGGCCACACCTTCCACCCGCACGCACCGCTGCTCAGCGCCATGGCACAAGACCCGGTGCTGCGCGGCACCCGGCGGATCGCCGAGCCCTGGGACATCGGCCCCAACGGCTACCACCTGGGCGGCTTCGCGCCCGGCTGGCTGGAATGGAACGACGCGTTCCGCGACGGTGTGCGCGCCTTCTGGCTCGGCCACCCGGCCACCCGCGGCGAGCTGGCCAACCGCGTCTGCGCCAGCAGCGACCGCTTCCGCCGCCAACAACGCCTGCCCACGTCCAGCGTCAACCTGCTCACCGCGCACGACGGCTTCAGCCTGGCCGACCTCACCGCGTACGCGCACAAACACAACGCCGCCAACGGGGAAGGCAACCGCGACGGCCACAGCCACAACCTGAGCGCCAACGCCGGAGCCGAAGGCGCGAGCGACGATCCCGCCGTGCAGCACCGCCGCGGCCTCTGGCGCCGTGCTCTGCTGGCCACGCTGTTCTGCGCGCAAGGCACACCGCAGCTGCTGGCCGGCGACGAGATCGGCCACAGCCAGCAGGGCAACAACAACAGCTACTGCCAGGACAACGCCATCACCTGGCTGGACTGGGCACGGGCCGACACCGCCCTGGCGGATTTTGTGGCGCGCCTGACGGCGCTCCGCCGCCGTCACCCGGGCCTGCGCCAGCCGCACTGGTTCACCGGCCAGCCGCCCGCGCACGGCGGCCCAGCCGACATCGCCTGGCTCGACGTGAACGGCCTCGCTCCTTCGTTCGCGGCGTGGCAAAGTCAGCAGCACCGCAGTTTGAGCGCGCTGGTGACAGCCGGCGAACCCGGTCAGGCGGCGGTCGAACGGCTGCTGATCGTCTGGCACGCGGGCAACGGTCCCACGCCCCTGGTGTTGCCGCCCGGCATGTGGTCGCTGCGGCTGGACAGCGCCCGCGCGCTGGTGGCCCTCGATGGCGCCCACACCGAGGCCTCCACCGGTCTATTCGCGCTGAACGAACCCGCGGTGGTGATGCTGGTCCAGAGTTTGCAAGGCTGATGCCACACCCCCGCACCCAGCCATGAACCCACACCCGCACGACATCCTCGCGCGCCGCAGCAGCGGCGTGCTGCTGCACATCACCAGCCTGCCAGGGCCCAATGGCTCGGGCGACCTCGGCGCCGGTGCCCGCCACTTCGTGGACTGGCTCGCCTCGGCCGGGCAGTCGCTCTGGCAGATCCTGCCGCTCTCGCCGGCCGGACCAGGCAACTCGCCCTACCAGAGCGTGTCGGCCTTTGCGGGCAGTCCGCTGATGCTGGACCTGGACGATCTGGAGCGGCAAGGCTGGCTGCCCTGGATGGCGCGCAGAGGCTTTGACGATAACCGCTGCGACTTCGCCCGCGTGGCTCCGTTCCGCATGGCCTGCCTGCGCAAGGCATGGGAAGGCTTCAGCCTGCGCGCCAGCGACGCCTGCCGCCACGAGCTGGCCGCTTTCTGCGAACAGCAGGCCCACTGGCTCGACGACTACGCCCTTTTCATGGTGCTCGACGAGCGCCACGGTGGCCCCTGGTCACTCTGGCCCGAGGCGCTGGCGCGGCGCGAGCCGGCGGCCCTGGACGCGGTACGCGAACAGTCGGCGCACGCGCTGGGCTTCTGGCGCTTCGTGCAGTGGCGTTTCTGGGTGCAGTGGCAGCGCCTGCGCGGCTACGCCCATGAGCGCGGCATCGCCATCGTGGGCGACGCGCCTATTTTTGTGGCGCACCACAGCGCCGACGTGTGGGCCCATGCCGAACAGTTCCTGCTCGACGACCAGATGGAGCCGCACGTGGTCGCCGGCGTGCCCCCCGACTACTTCAGCCCCACCGGCCAGCGCTGGGGCAATCCGCTGTACAAGTGGTGGGCCATGGCCCACCACAGTTTCCGCTGGTGGAAAGACCGCCTGGCCCACCTGTTCCAGCAGGTGGACGTGGTGCGGCTGGACCACTTCCGCGGTTTCGAGGCGCACTGGGAAATCCCCGCCAACGAGCCCACCGCCGTGGCCGGCCAGTGGCAGCCCGGCCCCGGCCTGGCGTTCTTCAAGGCGATCGAAGAAGAGCTGGGCCATTTGCCCATCATTGCCGAAGACCTGGGCCTCATCACGCCCGAAGTGACCGCGCTGCGCCAAGCCTGCGGCTACCCGGGCATGCGCATCCTGCAGTTCGCCTTTGGCAGCGGCCCGGCCAACCCGTACCTGCCGCACAACCTGGAGCGCGGCTGCGTGGCCTACACCGGCACCCACGACAACGAAACCACGGTCGGCTGGTGGAACAGCGCACCCGCTGGCGAAAAAGCCGCGGCGCGTGCCTACCTGGGGCACTGCATCGACACCGAACCCCACTGGACACTGATCAACGCGCTGTCGATGTCGGTCGCCAACACCCTGGTGGTGCCGTTCCAGGACGTGCTCGGCCTCGACACCCGGCACCGCATGAACACGCCTGGCTTGGCCACGGGGTGCTGGGAATGGCGCTTCCAGTGGAACCAGGTCAACCACGAACCGGCCGAGCGGCTGGCCGCGATGACGCGTGCCCACGGCCGCCACAAGCCATGAACAGCCCGCCCCACGCCGCTGGTGCACCCCCCTGAACCACAACGCCAAACAGGAGACTACCCATGGAAAAAACATCCCCCCAACAACTCGCCCGGCGCACCATCGCCCTGGTGCTGGCGGGCGGCCGTGGCTCCCGGTTGAAGGCGCTCACCGACCGCCGCACCAAACCCGCGGTGTACTTCGGCGGCAAGTTCCGCATCGTCGACTTCGCGCTCTCGAATTGCCTGAACTCCGGTGTGCGCCGCATCGGGGTGCTGACGCAATACAAATCGCACAGCCTGCTGCGCCACCTGCAGCGCGGCTGGAGTTTCCTGCGCAACGAATTCAACGAGTTCATCGACCTGCTGCCCGCCCAGCAGCGCATGGACGACGAGAGCTGGTACCTCGGCACCGCCGACGCGGTCTACCAGAACCTGGACATCCTCCGCGCGCACAAGCCCGAGTACATCCTGATCCTGGCGGGCGACCACATCTACAAGATGGACTACGCCGAGCTGATCGCCGACCACGTGGCCCAGGGCAAGCAGTGCACCGTGGCCTGCATCGAGGTGCCGATTGAAGAAGCCAGTGCGTTTGGCGTGATGGCCATCGACGGCCAGCGCCAGATCACCCACTTCCTGGAAAAGCCGGACAACCCACCGGCCATGCCCGGCAAACCCGGCGTGGCGCTGGCCAGCATGGGCATCTACGTGTTCGACGCGCAGCACCTGTTTGCCGCGCTCGAAAAAGACGCCGCCAAGCCCGGTTCCAGCCGCGACTTTGGCAAGGACATCATCCCCGCCATGGTGGCCGAGGGCCAGGCCGTGGCGCACCCGTTCGGCCTCTCGTGCGTCAAGAGCTCGCCCGAGGCGCCCGCCTACTGGCGCGACGTGGGCACGGTGGACGCTTACTGGGCCGCCAACCTCGACCTCACCGGCACCATCCCCGAGCTCGACATGTACGACCGCGACTGGCCGATCTGGACTTACCAGGAACAGCTGCCACCGGCCAAGTTCGTGTTCAACGACGACGGGCGCCGCGGCAGCGCGGTGGACTCGCTGGTCTCGGGCGGCTGCATCATTTCGGGCGGCTCGGTGAACCGCTCGGTGCTGTTCTCCAAGGTCCACATCCACTCGTTCGCACAGGTCGATGAAGCCGTGCTGCTGCCCGAGGTGGACGTGGGTCGCGGCTGCAAGTTGCGCAAGGTGGTGATCGACAATGGCTGCGTGATCCCCGACGGCATGCAGATCGGTTACGACGCGGCCGAAGACGCGCGCCGCTTCTACCGCACCGACAACGGCGTGGTGCTGGTGACGCTGGCCATGCTGGATAAGCTGAACTAACCCCCTGCGCCGCTGACGCGGCTTCCCCCTTGAAAGGGGGACCGCACTGGCGGCCCGGCGAAGCCGGTTCCGCAGTGCGTCTGGGCGAACTGCCCTTCGGTCCCCGCCGCCGATCTTCTCGCCTTCTATATCTCTCGCTGCATGAATTCACCCAAAGTCCTTTACGTCTGCTCCGAGGTCTATCCGCTGCTGAAAACCGGCGGGCTGGCCGATGTGAGCGCGGGCCTGCCGCCGGCCTTGACCGAGCAAGGGGCCGATGTGTGCCTGCTGCTGCCGGCGTTTCCGGCGGTGGTGGCGGGGGTCACGTCCGAAGGGCCCACGCTGCTGGTGCCTGCGGGTGGCAGCGGCGGGCTGCCGCCCGGCCTGGGTCCGCTGGCCCACACCGTCAGCGGCCCCACGCCCTGGCTGCAGCGCGGGCAGATCACCGCCAACGGGCAGCCGGTGTGGCTGCTGCACGCACCGGGCCTGTTTGACCGCCCGGGCAATCCGTACATGGATGCAGATGGCCAGCCCTGGCCCGATGCCGCCGAGCAGTTCGCCTGGCTGGGCTGGGCCGCCGCCCTGCTGGGCACCGGGTTGGACAGCACCTGGCGCCCCGACGTGGTGCACGGACACGACTGGCACAGCGGCCTGGCCTTTGCCTACCTGCAACAGCTCGGCCAGAACGGCGCGCCGCTGCCCGCCACGGTGTTCACCATCCACAACCTGGCCTACCAGGGCGTGTTCCCGCCCACCCTGCGCGAGCGCCTGGGACTGCCTGAAGCGCTGTTCCACCTCGACGGACTGGAGTTCCACGGCCAGATCAGCTTCATGAAGGCCGGCCTGAAGTTCAGCGACGCCATCACCACCGTGAGCCCGACCTACGCGCGCGAGATCACCACGCCCGAACAAGGCTGCGGGCTTGACGGCGTGCTGCGCAAACGCCAGGCGGTGCTGCACGGCATCTTGAACGGCGTGGACGACGCGGTGTGGAACCCGGCCACCGACGCCTTGGTGCAACCCGGCTTCGACGCCGATCAACTGCAAGGCAAAGCCGCCGCCAAAGCCCGGTTGCAGAAAGCCATGCAACTCAAGGCAAGCCCCGATGCGTTGCTGTTCTGCGTGGTGAGCCGTCTGACCGAACAGAAGGGCTTGCACCTGCTGCCCGAGGTGGTGGACGAGGTGGTGCAGCGCGGTGGCCAGCTGGTGGTGCTGGGCACCGGCGACGCGCCCATCGTCTCGGCCCTGCAGGTTTGCGCGCAGCGCCACCCGGGCCAGGTGGCGGTGCACATCGGCTACGACGAAGCACTTTCGCACAGCGTGATCGCCGGGTCCGACGTGATCCTGGTGCCATCGCGCTTTGAACCCTGTGGCCTGACCCAGCTCTATGGCCTGCGCTACGGCACGCTCCCTCTGGTGCGCGCCGTGGGCGGCCTGGCCGACACCGTGACCGACTGCAGCCTGGAAAACCTCGACGACGGCAGCGCCAGCGGCTTCGTGTTCCACCATCTGAACGAATCCGACCTGCGTTCCGCCGTTCGCCGCGCCTTTGCGTTGCAGCGCCGCCCGGCGGACTGGTCGGCGGTGCAGCAACACGCCATGGCCCTGCGATTTGGCTGGGCGCGCGCCGCCAGTGCCTACCTGCAGGTTTACCAGCAAGCCCGCGCCATGCCCCGTGGCACAGCTTCTGCTTGAACCAACCACACACTCACCGACACCCGGACCGCACCATGCCCAACACCCCGCTCGTACCCACCGTCGGCACCGCCAGCGCCCCGTTCGAATACGACCACCTCGACAACACCGTCGCCGCGCTGCGCAAGTCCATTGCCAACCGGCTGGTCTACGCGGTGGGCAAGGACCTGCGATCGGCCACCCGGCGCGACTGGCTGTTTGCCCTGTTCCACGCGGTGCGCGACCGCACCATGGACCGCTGGCGCGAAACGCTCGTGGTCTCGCAGGACAGTGACGCCAAGCGGGTGTACTACCTGTCCATGGAATTCCTGACTGGTCGCGCGCTGACCAATGCCCTGCTGGCGGTCGGCATCTTTGATGCTGCCAAGGAGGCCTGCACCCAGCTCGGTGCCGACTTCGACGCGCTGATCGACCTGGAAACCGACGCCGGCCTGGGCAACGGGGGCCTGGGGCGCCTGGCCGCTTGCTTCCTCGATTCCATGGCCACATTGGGCGTGCCCGGCATGGGTTACGGCATCCGCTACGACTTCGGCATGTTCGCGCAGCGCATCGTCGACGGCCGTCAGGTGGAGGAGCCCGACTACTGGCTGGTCAACGGCAACCCGTGGGAATTCATGCGCCCCGAGTTCAGCTACCCCGTGCAGTTCGGCGGCCGCCTGGTGCAGGAGGGTGACCAAGTGCGCTGGGTGGACACCGAGGACGTGATCGCCACCGCCTACGATAGCGGCGTGCCCGGCCACGAACTCAGCAGCGTGGCCACCCTGCGGCTGTGGACCGCGCGCGCCAGCAGCGGCATCAACCTCGACGCCTTCAACAAGGGCGACTACATGCGCGCGGTGGAGGCCAAGAACGAATCGGAAAACGTCTCGCGCGTGCTCTACCCCGACGACTCCACCGAGCACGGCAAAGAACTGCGTCTGCGCCAGGAGTACTTCTTCGTCAGCGCCTCGCTGCAAGACATCGTGCGCCGCTACCTCAAGACGCACGGCAGCTTCGACCAGCTGGCCGACAAGGTGGCCATCCACCTGAACGACACCCACCCCGCGCTGGCCGTGCCCGAGCTGATGCGCATCCTGGTGGACGAACACCGGCTCGAATGGGACGCCGCCTGGGCACTGTGCCAGCGCATCTTCAGCTACACCAACCACACGCTCATGCAAGAAGCACTGGAGACCTGGCCGGTGGACCTGATGGGCCGCCTGCTGCCACGCCACCTGCGCATCATTTACGACCTGAACGCCCGCTTTCTGGCCGAGGTGCATGACCGCTTTCCCAACGACAACGAGCTGCTGCGCCGCGTCTCGCTGATCGACGAACGCGGCCAGCGCCGCGTGCGAATGGCCTCCATCTCGGTGCTGGCCAGCCACCAGGTGAACGGTGTCTCGGCGCTGCACAGCCAGCTCATGGTGGAAACCATCTTTGCCGACTTTGCCCGCATCTGGCCCGAGCGCTTCTGCAACAAGACCAACGGCATCACGCCGCGGCGCTGGCTGTCGCAGGCCAACCGGCCGCTCTCGGCCCTGATCGACTCGCGCATCGGCAGCACCTGGCGCCGCCACCTTGACGAGCTCAGCGCGCTGCGCCCACTGGCCGACGACCCCGAGTTCCAGAACGCCTTCCGGCTGGCCAAAACGCAGAACAAGCAGCGCCTGGCCGAACGCATCGCCAGGGAAACCGGCATCGTCGTCAACACCGACAGCCTGTTCGACGTGCAGATCAAGCGCATGCACGAGTACAAACGCCAACTGCTCAACGTGCTGCACGTGGTCACGCGCTACCAGCAGATCCTGGCGCGCCCCAACGCCAACTGGGTGCCGCGCACCGTGATCTTCGGCGGCAAGGCGGCATCGGCCTACTACATGGCCAAGCTGGTCATCAAGCTCATCAACGACGTGGCGCGCACCGTCAACAACGACAAGCGCATCGGCGACAAGCTCAAGGTGGTGTTCCTGCCGAACTACCGCGTCTCGCTGGCCGAGGTCATCATCCCGGCGGCCGACCTGTCCGAGCAGATCTCCACCGCCGGCACCGAAGCCTCGGGCACCGGCAACATGAAGTTCTCGCTCAACGGCGCACTCACCATCGGCACCTGGGACGGCGCCAACATCGAGATCGCCGAAAACGTCGGGCTCGACAACATCTTCATCTTCGGCCTGCGCACCGAGCAGGTGTCTGCTTTGCGCGCCAGCGGCTACAACCCGCACCGGTACTACGACCACAACTACGACCTGAAGACCGCCATCGACCGCATCGCCGAAGGCGCCTTCAGCCCCGAGGAACCCAAGCGATTTCACGACATCACACGCACCCTGCTGGAGTCGGACTACTACCTGCTGCTGGCCGACTACGCCGACTACGTCGCCACGCAGCAGAAAGTGGACGATCTGTACCGCCGCCCCACCGAATGGACGAGGCAGGCGATCCTGAACGTGGCCGGCATGGGCGCTTTCTCCTCCGACCGCACCATCCGCGAGTACGCCGAGCAGATCTGGAACGTGAAGCCGCTGTTCACTTGAACCCCCACGCTCCGCTCCTGCGCGGGGCGCGTGCCAGAATCCGCCGCATGCGGCAAATCTGGTGGTCCATGCGGTGGTGGTTGCTCGGTGGGGTGCTGGTTTCGGCCGTCGGTGCAACGGTCATGGCCCGCCAGGCCATCGACGCGCAGCGCGCCCTGTTCGAGACCGATGCACGCATCGTGCACCGCTTGCTGAGCCAGCAGGCGGTGCAGCACGACGCCATCCTCGACACACTGGCCTTGCTGCAACCTGGCCCCACAGCGCCCGGCTCCGAACTTGCTGAGCAGCGCCTGCCCGCGCTGTATCCGCACATCCTCGCGGTGCAGCGGCGCGACCGCAACCAGACCTGGCCCCACGACGCCCTGACCGCTGCGGAAGCCGCCTCCCGGCGCGACCGCCGCGCTGCGATCGCCGCCACCCGCGACGGTGGCAGCGACCGCTACCGGCTGGTGCTGGCGGCCGAACCGACCAGCTACGCGCTGACCATCTCGGTGCGCGGCATGGTGCCCTGGACCGAATGGCCGATGCCGCCCGACCGCAGCCCGGTTCGGGTCTCGCTCGACCTGGGCGAACAGCGCGTGGATCTGCAGACCGGCGACACGGCAGCGCTCGCGGGCGCCTCCGGCTGGCGCTTCGAGTTCCAGAAAGAACTGGCCTCGGCCAGCCAACCCTTCAACGTGGTGGCCCAGCAGCGGCTGGGCTGGTCGCAGTTGCCCTGGGCGTTGATGGCGGGCTGGACCGCCGCCGTGGCCGCTGTCCTTGCCCTGCTGGCCCAGTTGCAGCGCCAGCGCACCGCACGCCGCCGGGCAGAAGAACTGCTGCGCCTGGGCCAGGTGGCACGTCTGAACACCCTGGGCGAACTCGCGGCCGGCATGGCGCACGAACTCAACCAGCCGCTGACCGCCGTGCTCGCGAACACGCAGGCCGCTCAGCGCCTGCTGGCCGACGAACCACCCGAGCTGGACACCGCCCGCGGCGCGATGGCGCAAGCGGTGGCCCAGGCCCGGCGTGCTGCCGACGTGGTGGGCCGACTGCGCGCCACGGTTGAACAACCACCGCGCCAGGTCGCCGATGGTTCGGCCGGCGTGGTCGACCTGACCGAGGCCCTCAGGCGCGCGCTGCACCTGCTCGAACCGGAATGCCGACGGCGCAACGTGGTGCCCGACCTGTCCGCCAGCGAAGCGGTGCGGGTGTGTGCCGACCCGGTGGCGGTGGACCAGATCGTGCACAACCTGCTGACCAACGCCCTGCAGGCGATGGACATGGTGGACGCGTCGCAACGCAGCCTGCGGCTGGCCGTGCGACGCAGCGGAGACGATGGTGAACTCGTGGTCGCCGACCACGGCCCGGGCATCGCGCCCGAAGTGCTGCCGCGTCTGTTTGAACCCTTCTTCTCCACCCGCGAGGGCGGTCTGGGCCTGGGGCTGCCGCTGTGCGAGACGCTGGCGCAAGGCATGGGCGGCAGCCTGTCTGCGGCCAACCGGCCCGGCGGCGGTGCGGTCTTCACACTGCGCCTGCCCTTGCAGGAGGGCGCATGAACACGCTCTCGCCCACCATCCACCTGATCGACGACGACGACGCTGTGCGCGAGAGCCTGGCCTTGCTGATCGGCACCGTGGGCCTGCGCGTGACCCCCTGGGCCGAGCCGCAGGCCTTTCTGAGCGGTTTCGACCGCGAAGCCATCGGCGCCATCGTGCTCGACGTGCGCATGCCCGGCATCAGCGGCCTGACCGTGCTCGACACCCTGGTCACGCAGGGCGTGGACCAGCCGGTGATCATGCTCACCGGCCACGGCACGGTGGACATGTGCCGCCGCGCCTTCAAGGCCGGTGCGGCTGAGTTCCTGGAGAAGCCGGTCAACGACGAGCTGCTCATCGAGGCGCTTCAGAACGCGGTGCGCCAGCATGTGCGCTCGCGCGAGCGCCACCAGGCCGACCGAACCGCGCGCGAACGCTACGCACAACTCTCCGAGCGCGAGCGCGAGGTGCTGGGGCTGATCGTCGCGGGGCTGACCAACAAGGAGATCGGCCGCGCGCTCGACCTCTCGCCGCGCACGGTGGAAACCCACCGTGCCAACCTGTTTGCCAAGCTGCAGGCCGAATCGCTGGCGCAGCTCATCCGCCACTACGCTTCGCTGGTCGACGAGCACGACGCGGGCTGACCTCGATAGGCGGCTCCGTAGTTCTACGGAGGACCGCGCGTAGCCCTCCGAATGGTGTGAAGTCAACGGAATTTTTACAGTTCTCCCACGGTTGATCGAACCGTTCAACACCCTGGAGAACCCCATGAAACACGCCGTCCAACTTGCCACCATCGCCCTGTCCCTGATCGCCACCGCCGCCAGCGCACAGGCCGTGCGCACCGAAAAGAACATGTCACTCGATCTCGCCAACCAGATCGCCGCCGCCACCGTCGCCGCCTGTGCCGCGAACAACCACAACGTGACCGCCGCGGTGGTGGACCGCGCCGGAAACCTGCGGGCATTGCAACGGGCCGACAACGCCGGCCCCCACACCGTGGGCGCTGCGCAAGGCAAGGCCTACACCTCGGCCTCGGCCCGCAACGCCACCACCGCCATGCTGGAGAACGTGCAGAAGAATCCCGGTGCCGCGACGCTGGTCGACATCCCCGGCTTCCTCATTCTGGGCGGCGGCGTTCCGATCAGGGTCGGCAACGAAGTGATCGGCGCCGTTGGCGTGGGCGGTGCGCCGGGCGGCCACCTGGACGAGCAATGCGCCAACGCCGGCATTGCCAAAGTGGCCGAGTTGCTGAAATGAAGACGTTGCTGCTGGCCCTGTCGTTGGCCGTGACCAGCTTCGCCGGGCAGGCCCAGGTCGCGCCCAGCGCGGCCGAGGCCGCGGCCTACACGGGGCTGCACATGGCGGCGCACAAAGGCGACGTGGCCAAGATCCAGCGCCTGGCCGCATCGGGTGCGGCACTGAACGCGACCGACGGGTATGGCCGCACGCCGTTGCACGTCGCCACCTTCGCCCGCCAGCGGGAAGCGGTCCGCGCACTGGTGAAAGCCGGGGCCGATCTCAACAAGCTGGAGAGCGACCGCTACGACACCGTCACCATCGCCTCGGTGGCGGATGATGAGGACACGCTGAAGGTCCTGCTGCAGCTGGGCGCCAGCGCGAAGCAGACCACCAGCCGGTACGACGGCACGGCGCTGATCGCAGCGGCCCATCTGGGGCACGACGGCGTGGTGCGGCAGTTGATCGCTGCCGGCGCTCCGCTGGACCATGTGAACAACCTGCACTGGACTGCCGTGATCGAGTCCATCGTGCTGGGGGACGGCGGAGCACGGCACCAGGCGACGCTCAAGGCGCTGATCGACGCGGGCGCGAATCTGCAATTGAAGGATCGAAGCGGTCAGACGCCTTTGGCGCTGGCGAAGAGTCGCGGGTATTCGGCGATGGTGGCGATGCTGGAGAAGGCCGGGGCGCGTTAAGTGTTGTTTGCGCCACCGCTTCCTCCATGGCTGGAAGGGCTGGGGTGGCCAACTCCGCTCATGTCCCCCGGGACCGCTGCGCGGCCCCTCCTCCTTTACTTCGCTGCGTCAGCCACCCCAGCCCTTCCAGCCGCGCACAAGCAGGCGGTCCTACAGTCGAGCGCCACCATCTCCGCAGATTGGGGCGGCAGTGCGTTCTGTGCAGTGAGGTCAAGGAGGAGGACCGGCGCAGCCGGTCCGGGGGACACGAACGAAACAGAGCGCGCTGGCGCCCCGATCCCGCGAGGTGCAGGCTTACGACAGCGTGACGCGAGCAAACTTCCGCTTGCCCACCTGCACCACGTACACACCGGCACCCAGTTTCAAGCCCTTGTCGCTGACCACCGACGAGTCGATGCGCACTCCGCCCCCATCGATCAGCCGGTTGCCTTCTCCATTCGAAGCCACCAGACCGGCCGCGTTGAGCAGCGCCGCCACACCCATCGGAGCCCCAGACAGCGACACCTCGGGAATCTCGTCCGGCACACCGCCCTTGCTGCGGTTGATGAAATCCTGCTCCGCCGCGTCGGCAGCGGCCGCGCTGTGGAAACGCGCGGTGATCTCCTTGGCCAGCATCACCTTCGCGTCCTTGGGGTTGCGCCCGCCGGCCACTTCCTTCTTCAGCGCCTCGATCTCGGCCATCGACCTGAACGACAGCAACGTGAACCAGCGCCACATCAGCGTGTCGCTGATGCTCAGCACCTTGGCGAACATGCTGTTCGCCTCCTCGGCAATGCCGATGTAGTTGTTCTTGGACTTCGACATCTTCTCGACGCCGTCCAGGCCCTCGAGCAGCGGCATGGTCAGGATGCACTGCGGCTCCTGGCCATACTCCTGCTGCAGGTGTCGCCCCATCAGCAGGTTGAACTTCTGGTCCGTGCCGCCCAGCTCAAGGTCGCTCTTGAGCGCGACCGAGTCATAGCCCTGCATCAGCGGGTACAAGAACTCGTGCACGCTGATCGGCGTGCCAGCCTTGAAGCGATCGTGGAAATCGTTGCGCTCCATCATGCGCGCCACGGTGTACTTGGCGGCCAACTGGATCATGCCCATGGACCCCAGCGGCAGGCTCCATTCGCTGTTGTAGCGAATCTCGGTCTTGGCCGGGTCCAGCACCAGGCTGGCCTGCTTGTAATAGGTCTCGGCGTTGGCCTTGATCTGCTCGCTCGTCAAAGGCGGGCGGGTGTTGTTGCGGCCTGAAGGATCGCCGATCAGGCTGGTGAAGTCGCCGATCAGGAAAATCACCTGATGCCCGAGGTCCTGCAACTGGCGCATCTTGTTGAGCACCACCGTGTGACCGATGTGGATGTCCGGCGCGGTCGGGTCCAGTCCCAGCTTGATGCGAAGCGGCACGCCTGTCGTTTCGGACCGGATGAGCTTCTTCACCCAGTCAGCCTGAGGAATCAGCTCCTCAACCCCTCGCAAGGTGACAGCCAGCGCTTCGCGGACACCGTCGGTCAGTTGGCCCTCTGAAGGCGCCTGATTTTGAACACTTTCGACGTCATTTTGGCGGGTGGTCATTGGGGGTATTTCCGATGCAAAAGCCCTTGATCTGGCTATACTTTTGGGTTTTGGACTGTGGATTCTAGTGGGCCTGCTTCAGCAGCTCACAAAGAGTTTCAACCGAGCCCCAGGCCCTGGACGGAACCAGAATCTCCCACCCCGACTCCCTTCTAGGTTGGCATGCCTCACTGGGCGGTGCACTCACTGGAAACGCATTGATGTATTCACCACTGGATTCGCTGGCGCAGCTGGCCAGCACCCTCGGCCGCCACCCGCGCCGCATCATGGCGGGCGTGGGTGCGCTGTTGCTCGGCACCGGGGTCACCGCTTTCGGCATTGCCCCTCTGGCTCCCGACGCAGCACAGCTGCCTGTGCAACAGGTGATCGAGGCCCTGGATGCCGCGCCACTGACCGACACCACCGAGATCGGCACCCCGATGGTGCCCATGACCCTTTTCCGCAGCGACACCATCCGCCGTGACGACACGCCACAGAGCCTGCTGCAACGCTTGGGCGTGCGCGACCCCGCCGCTCTGGCTTTTCTGCGCAGCGACACCACCGCACGCCAGCTGTTCACCGGTCGCACGGGCAAACTGGTCACGGTGGAAACCACCGATCAGCACCAGCTCCAGCGCCTGACGGCCCGCTGGCTGCCCGATGACGAGCGCGGCTTCCTCCGCCTGGTGATGGAGCCCACGGATCAAGGCCACAGCATCCGCATCGAGAACGGGACCCTCATCCCGTCCACCCGCCTGGCCGGCGGTGTCATTCGAAGCTCCCTCTTCGCGGCCACCGACGAGGTCAACCTGCCCGACAGCGTGGCCGTGCAGCTGGCCGAAATGTTCTCGAACGACATCGATTTTCGTCGCGACCTGCGCCAGGGTGACCGGTTCAGCGTGGTCTATGAGAGTCTCGAAGCCGATGGCGAGACGCTGCGCGCCGGTCGCGTGCTGAGTGCCCAGTTCGTCAACAACGGGAAGTCGCACGAAGCGGTCTGGTTTGAAGAGCCGGGACAAAAGGGAGCGTTTTACGGTTTCGACGGCCAAAGTTCCCGCAAGTCCTATTTGAGCTCCCCGCTCGAGTTTTCGCGCGTGAGCAGCGGCTACGGCATGCGCTTCCACCCGGTCACTGGCAAGCACAAGGCGCATCTGGGCGTGGATTACGCCGCACCCACGGGCACGCCGGTGCGCACCATTGGCGACGGCGTGGTCACCTTTGCGGGCGTGCAGCGCGGCTATGGCAACGTGATCGAGGTCCTTCACAAGGACCAGCAGTCCACGCTGTATGCCCACCTCAGCCGCATTGACGTGCGCAAGGGCCAGCGAGTCAGCCAGGGCGAACTCCTGGGTGCCGTGGGTTCCACGGGCATTTCCACCGGTCCGCACCTGCATTTCGAATTCCGCGACAACGGCGTGCATCAGGATCCGCTGCAGATCGCCCGTCAGAGTGAAAACATCCCGATCAGCCCCGCCCTGCAGGCTCGTTTCACCGCAGTGGCTGAACTCCAGCGCCAGCACCTCGACGCGGCCGCCAGCTTGCAGCAAGCCAGCGCCGAGTGATCGAAACCGACTGGGCAAAAAAAAGAGCGCCGAGGCGCTCTTTTTCTTTTGCTGCGAAATGTCTTCAGACGCTGAAGCTGGAACCACAACCACAGGTGGTGGAGGCGTTCGGGTTCTTGATCACAAACTGGGCGCCCTCCAAGTCTTCCTTGTAGTCGATCTCTGCACCCACCAGGTACTGGTAGCTCATGGCGTCGATCAGCAACGACACCCCGTTTTTCGTCATCGTCGTGTCGTCTTCATTGACCACCTCGTCGAACGTGAATCCGTACTGGAAGCCAGAGCATCCGCCTCCCTGCACGAACACGCGCAGTTTCAGGTCGGGGTTGCCCTCTTCGGCCACCAGATCGGCCACTTTGGCCGCGGCGCTGTCCGTGAAGACCAGCGGTGCAGGCATGTCAGTCTGGATGTTCTCAGCCACTGCGCTCATGGTTCACCTTTAAACGTTGTACCGGATCGGTTTGACGATGCATCACATGGATGCTCCGGGGCGATCCTCACCCAGAAGAAGCCCGAATGGTATAGCAAATTGCTCGGGAATGCGCTCAGCCGTTGTTTGCCGCCAGTTTCAGTGTGGGTTTGTCCTCAACGCCCCCAGCCATGGGCTTGAGCTGGCCCGCGATCGTCGCTCCCTGGTGCATTTCCAGCGCCTTGTAGGACACATCGCCTTCAATGCGCGCCTTGGGCTGAAGCTCCAGCAGCTCAAAAGCGAACACCGGACCCTTGACGCGGCCATTGATGATCACGTGATCGGCATGGATCTGCCCGGTCACACTGGCCAGTTCGCTGATCACCAGAATGCTGGACTGTTCATCGCTCGCCTTGATGTCGCCCACCACGTCGCCATCCACGCGCAGACCGTCGTGAAACAGCAGATTGCCATCGATGCGGGTGCCCTGGGCAATCAGGCTTTTGATGGGCGGCTGCTTTTTCTTGCTTCCAAACATGGCGTTCTCCAGACAACGAAACGGGTTTTACAACTTGAGCGTTTGCACCGACTTCACCACGCCACCCTGCAGGATGCGCGCGGTCACGGTTTTTACCACGGCCTGCGCAGGAACTTCCACGACACCTTCCTGCCGCAGATAGCTCTTGATCAGCACCTGCTGGGGCGCCGGTGACTGAGCCGCGGTCCAGGGTTTGCCGTCCAGCGTGCCGGCAAAGGCCAGCTCCAGGACGCCCTTGAAGTCCGGCGCGTTCTTCTGCGCCTGGATCATCAAGACCTGCCATTTGAGCTGACCTTCGGCCAAACGCTCCACCTGCAGGCCCCGGATGCTCAGGGCGTCGCTGCCAGTGCCTGGAATCAGGCGCTCGAAGAATCCGAGATCACCGCGCAACGCCTGGTTGTCGCTTTCCAGCTGACGGATCTGCAGCAACAGCTGCTCCTGCGCGGCCTTTTCGGCGGTGAGCAGGCTCTCGGAGGTATTGGAGATGGACTGGGACTTGCCCAGTTCGGTGCGCAGCATCTGCACCTCTGTGCGCAGCTGCTCGAGCTCCTGCTTGGCATTGCGGTCCAGACCGGCGATGTCTTTGCCGAACTCGAACGCCCAAAGTGCCAGTGCGCCCGAAAAGCCCAGCAACACCGCGCCCAGCAACCAGCGGGCCGTCCAGGGCAACGCACTGCGCACGGAAACGCGTGGCGCGCTGACCGTGAGGCGTCTTTTCAAGAGGCGCAACCGCATTCAAAAGCCTTTCAACATGCAAGGACTGCAAGCAAAAGCAGCCCCACAAAACAAAAACCGCCCCAAGCGAACTTGAAGGCGGTTTTTGCGGCAGAAGCCAAGGCGTTTTAGCGCTTGCTGAACTGCTTGGCGCGGCGCGCAGAACGCAGACCGACCTTCTTGCGCTCAACTTCGCGGGCGTCGCGGGTCACGAAACCGGCTTGCGACAGGCCGGACTTCAGCGTCGCATCGTAGTCGATCAGGGCGCGGGTGATGCCGTGACGCACGGCACCAGCCTGTCCGGATTCGCCACCACCGTGCACGTTGACCATCACGTCGAAGGTCTCGGCGTGGTTGGTCAGCAGCAGGGGCTGCTTGCAGATCATGATGGAGGTCTCGCGGCCGAAGTAGGCCTGGATGTCCTTGCCATTGACCACGATCTGGCCAGAGCCTTTTTTCAGAAACACGCGGGCGACGCTGGATTTGCGACGGCCGGTGCCATTGTTCCATTCACCAATCATCAGGGTGCTCCTTTAGATGTCCAGCACTTGCGGCTGTTGGGCGGTGTGGGGATGCTCGGCACCGCCGTACACCTTGAGCTTCTTGATCATGGCGTAGCCCAGAGGACCCTTGGGCAGCATGCCCTTGACGGCCTTCTCGAGCGCGCGGCCAGGGTGCTTGGCCTGCATGTCGCGGAAGTTGGTGGCATAGATACCGCCGGGGTAACCCGAGTGGCGGTAGTAGATCTTGTCGGTGGACTTGGTGCCCGTGACACGGATCTTGGCCGCGTTGATGATGACGATGAAGTCACCGGTATCGACGTGAGGCGTGTAAATGGCCTTGTGTTTGCCGCGCAGTCGGAGGGCCACTTCACTGGCGACCCGTCCGAGAACCTTGTCGGTTGCGTCAATCACAAACCACTCGTGCTTCACGTCAGCTGGTTTGGCGCTGAACGTAGTAGTCATGAGATTTCTCTGGAAAGAGGTGGTTTGGCGGCTCTTTTCCACGGTCGGTTGTTCTCTGTCGGAACACTCTTAGGTGGGGATTGAACTTCGCCGCGGAGCCATGCGTGTCGCTGCGAAGCCTTCCATTGTACGAAATTCGGCCGGCACCTGGCAAGTTTTTCCCGCCGATGGTGCACGGGCGCTACCATTCCCCCTATGTTCAGTTACCGCCACGCCTTCCACGCCGGCAACCACGCCGACGTGCTCAAACACCTCACCCTGATCGCCACCCTGCGGCACCTGATGCTGAAGGAGCCAGCGATCACGCTGGTCGACACGCACGCCGGGGCTGGCTTGTACCGCCTCGATGGCGACTACGCCGAGAAGGGCGGCGAAGCGGCCGACGGCATCGTCAAGCTCATGGCGGCCCTGCGCCCGGCGGTGGGCGAGGCCGCACCGTCCAGCGCCGTGCTGGACGACTACCTGGACCTGATCGCCAGCTTCAACCCCAGCGGCAGCCTGCGGGTGTACCCGGGTTCGCCCTTCGTCATGCAGTCGCTGATGCGCACCGAATCGCGCGATAAGCTCAAGCTGTTCGAACTGCACCCGACCGACAGCCGCACGCTCAGCGCCAACATCGGCCAGCTCGAAGCCGGGCGCCAGATCGTGGTGGCGCTGCAAGACGGGTTTGAAGGCCTCAAGCCCCTGCTGCCACCGCCACCGTCGGCCACGGGTTCCAAACGGGCGCTGGTGCTGATCGACCCGAGCTATGAGATCAAGAGCGACTACGCCAAAGTGAGCGCCTGCATACAAGAGTGCATCAAGCGCTTTCCGACCGGCTCGTACCTGGTCTGGTATCCCATCATTCCGCGAGCCGAGGCCCACGATTTGCCGCGTCGCCTCAAGACCCTGTGCAACCAGGCGCAGCGGCCCTGGCTGCACGCGACGCTTAACATCGGCCAGAAAGACCTGGAGCTGGATCAGCGCCCCGGCCTGACGGCCAGCGGCATGTTCATCGTCAACCCGCCGCACACGCTGAAGGCGCAGCTCGCGGAGACTTTGCCGCTGGTCCTGGCTCAGCTTGGCCGCGGGCGCGGCCGCTCACACAGTGTGGAAGCGGGCGGCTGAATCACCGATCAGCGCGGGCGGGCGAGCACCATGGTCCAGTAGCGGCCATAGGTGCTGCCGGTCCGCTGCACGCAGCTGACCGCCACGTCACGGTATTCCGCTCGCATGATGTTGCGGCAGTGGCCTTCGCTGGCCAGCCAGCCGTTCATCACCGACGTCACGCTGGTCTGCCCGGCGGCGATGTTTTCTCCCGACCAGGACCATGCATAGCCCTCGGCGCTGATGCGCTGGGACGAAGAACGGCCGTCCAACCCGGTGTGCGAGAAATAGTTGTTCTGGGCCATGTCGCGCGAATGGCGGGCGGCCGCCGAGAACAGGCGGTCGTTCCAGTCCAAGGCGTCTGCCGCCGGCAGGGCTGTGCCGCCGCAGGAGCGGGCGCTGGTGCGTGCGGCGTTGATCTGCTGCAGCAGGCTGGCGCGGAAATCCGGCAGATCGCAGCTGGTGCCGGCATCCAGAGCGATCAGGCCGCTGCCGCCAGTTGCATCGGATCCGCTGCCATCGACCACCGGGGCTGGTGGGACCGCCGCTGGTGCCTCGCTCGCGCCACTGCCCTCGTCGCCACCTCCGCAGGCCGTCAGCAACAGACAGATGGACAGGACGGTCGCAGACAGGACCGTGGTGGAATGTGAATGGGCGCTTTTCATGGGCGGACTCTAAAGCGTGCCGACCATCGGCTGGTAAGCGAATGTTCAAGCGCAGGGGTGCTCAGGACAAACCCCAATCCCCCGCCGTCAAATTAACCAACCGATCGGTCGGTTAATTTTCTATACTTCGTTTCCGCCCGGCTGAACGGGTGCAGGAGACGCCATGTACACCCAATCTTTTTCCGTTGCCGACGGCGATGCCAAGGGCGGATCGAAGCCCGCAGCCACGCCCATCCGGGCCGAAGACGCCGCCTTGCAGGCCCATTTCGACACCGTCATAGATGCAGACGGCAAGGTCGAGCCGCGCGACTGGATGCCCGAGGCCTACCGCAAGACCCTGGTGCGCCAGATCAGCCAGCATGCGCACAGCGAAATCGTGGGCATGCTGCCCGAGGGCAACTGGATCAGCCGCGCACCCAGCCTGAAACGCAAGGCCATCCTCATCGCCAAGGTGCAGGACGAAGGCGGCCACGGGCTCTACCTCTACTCGGCCGCCGAAACCCTGGGCACCAGCCGCGACCAGATGCTGGACGGCCTGCACAGCGGCAAGGCCAAGTACAGCTCGATCTTCAACTACCCGACGCTGAACTGGACCGACGTGGGCGTGATCGGCTGGCTGGTGGACGGTGCGGCGATCATGAACCAGATCCCGCTGTGCCGCTGCTCATACGGCCCCTACGCCCGCGCCATGATCCGGGTCTGCAAGGAAGAGAGCTTCCACCAGCGCCAGGGCTACGAGGCCCTGCTGGTGATGATGCAGGGCACGGCCGAGCAGAAGGCCATGGTGCAGGACGCGGTGAACCGCTACTGGTGGAAGTGCTTGGCCATGTTCGGGCCGCCCGACGCCGACAGCCCCAACAGCGTGCAGGGCATGCGCTGGGGCATCAAGCGCATCAGCAACGACGACCTGCGCCAGAAGTTCGTGGACGCCACCGTGCCGCAGGCCGAGGTGCTGGGCGTCACCCTGCCCGACCCGGACCTGAAATGGAACGAGGCACGAGGCCACTGGGACTACGGCCAGATCGACTGGGACGAGTTCTGGGCCACCGTGAACGGCAACGGGCCGATGAACAAAGAACGCCTGGCCACCCGCGTCAAGGCGCACGAACAGGGAGCCTGGGTGCGTGAAGCCGCCCTCGCCCACGCCGACAAACAACAGCAACGCCAGCAGAAGGAGGCCGCATGAACACGGCAGCAACCGCATTGAAAGAATGGCCTCTGTGGGAGGTCTTCGTGCGCAGCAAGCAGGGCCTGGAGCACAAGCACTGCGGCAGCCTGCACGCCAGCGATGCGCGCCACGCGCTGCAGATGGCGCGCGACGTGTACACCCGCCGCCAGGAAGGCGTGAGCATCTGGGTCGTGCCCTCCACCGCCATCACCGCCAGCGAGCCCGACAGCAAAGACAGCTTCTTCGATCCGGCGGCCGACAAGGTGTACCGCCATCCGACCTTCTACGAGATCCCCGACAAAGTGGGGCACATGTGATGAAGGCGCCTGTCGACTACATCCTCCACCTGGCCGACAACGCGCTGGTGCTGGGGCAGCGCAACGCCGAGTGGTGCGGCCACGGCCCCGTCCTCGAAGAAGACCTGGCCCTGGCCAACAACAGCCTGGACCTGATCGGTCAGGCGCGCCTGCTCTACCAGCACGCCGCCGACCTCATCAACGCCGATGGCGCACTCGCACAACGCTTCGCCCACCTCACGGGCGCGCGGCAGGGCGGTCGTATCACCGAAGACACCCTCGCCTACTTCCGCGACACCGCCGAGTTCCGCAACCACACGCTGATGGAACTGCCGCACCATGGCGCACTGGTCGGCTACGCGGTGGCCGAACGCGACTACGCGACCACGATCGCCCGCAACTTCCTCGTCAGCGCGCTGATGGTGCTGGCCTGGGACAGGCTGCAGGCCTCGAAAGACGGACAACTGGCCGGTATCGCCGCCAAATCGCTCAAGGAAGTTCGTTACCACCTTCAGCACGCGAGCGACTGGCTGGTGCGCTTTGGTGATGGAAGCAAGGAATCGCACCGCCGCGCGCAGGCTGCGGTGGACCACCTCCTGCCCTACTGCGAGGCTTTCTGGCAGCCCGGTCCGTCCGAACGCGCAGCCGCGCAGGACGGCACGGGCGTGGACATCACCGCGCTGCGCGACCACTGGAATGCGCTGGTCAACGAAACGCTGACCGAGGCCACGCTCACCCGCAGCGATCAGCCGCACGAAGGCTATGTGGCGCAGGGCCACGTGGGCGTGCACTCCGAGCACCTGGGTTTTCTGCTGGCCGACATGCAGAGCCTGGCCCGCGCGCACCCGACGGCCATCTGGTGAATGCCATGAATGCGGTGACCAACGGTTCGTTGCAGGCCATCCAACAGGCGCTGGCGCACCTGGCCGATCCGGAGATACCGGTCGTCTCGCTCACCGAACTGGGCATCCTGCGCGGGGTGCGCGAGGGAAGCGACGGCGTGCCCGAAGTGGTCATCACCCCCACCTACAGCGGCTGCCCGGCCATGGGCCAGATCGAAGACGACATCGTGGCCGCGCTGCGCGACGCGGGTCTTCAAGGCCGTGTGGTGACGCAACTTTCGCCGGCATGGACCACCGACTGGATAAGCGAAGCTGCCAAGGACAAGCTGCGTGCCTATGGCATCGCGCCGCCGCACTGCACGTCCGCTGCACCCGCAGGTGTCCTGCGCTTTTCGCGCCAGGCCGTGGCCTCGGAACCAGTGGCCTGCCCGCAATGCGGATCGACCAACACCACCTCGACCTCGCCCTTCGGGTCGACCGCCTGCAAGGCGCTTTACCGATGCCTGGCGTGCCAGGAACCCTTCGACTACTTCAAGCCGTATTGACGCCACCATGAGCACCGCTGCCCCCCGCTTCCACGACCTCACCGTCTCGCGCGTCGACCCCGAGGCCGCCGGTGCGGTGGCCGTCTCGCTCGCCATCCCCGATGCGCTGCGCGAGACGTTCGCCTTCGAGCCCGGCCAGTTCCTGACCCTTCGGACCGAAATCGGCGGGCAGGATGTCCGGCGCAGCTATTCGATCAGCAGCCCGCGCAGCCGCCTGGCGCAGCAGGGCGAAGTGACGCTGGGCATCCGCCCGGTCGAAGGTGGCGTGTTCTCCAACTGGGCGGCCGCCGAACTCAAGGCCGGCGATACCCTGCGCGTGATGCCGCCCGACGGTCGCTTCACCATCCACAAGCCGCGCGCCTTGCACCGCGTGGGGTTCGCCGCCGGCTCGGGCATCACGCCCATCCTGTCCATCATGGCCAGCACGCTGGAGGATTCGCCCGACGCCAAGTTCACCCTGGTCTACGGCAACCGCCGCATGGCCAGCGTGATGTTCAACGAAGCGCTGCAAGACCTGAAGGACCGTTACCCCGGTCGCCTGACCTTGATCCACGTGCTCTCGCGCCAGGCGCAGGAGGTGCCGCTGCTCGAAGGGCGCATCGACGGCGACAAGGTGCGCGAGATCATCGCGGCGCTGCTGCCGGTGGGCAGCATGGACGAGGTCTTTGTCTGCGGCCCCGAGGCCATGATCGAAGCGACCGAGAAGGCGCTGCTCGATGCCGGCGTGCGGCCCGACAGGGTGCACACCGAGCGCTTCACCTCGCCCACGCTCGAAGCCCTGCCTGCGGATCAGCGCAAGACGGCCGTGCTGGGCCATCCAGCCCTGCGCACCGATGGCGAAGTCGCCTTGACGGTGGTGCTCGACGGCAAACCGCACCACCTGCGGATGGGCAAGGACGAGAAGGTTCTCGATGTGGCGCTGAACGCGGGGCTGGACCTGCCCTGGTCGTGCAAGGGCGGCGTCTGCTGCACCTGCCGCGCCAAGGTGATGGAGGGGAGCGTGCAGATGGACAAGAACTTCACGCTGGAGCCCTGGGAAACCGACAAGGGATTTGTGCTGAGCTGCCAGGCGCGGCCGACCTCAGACCACCTGGTGGTGAGCTACGACGAACGTTGACGGCCCGAGGCTCAGACAGCCTCTGCCTGAAGGGCGAAACGCCGCATGAGCGCCTCGCGCTGGCGGGGCAGGAAATTGATGCAGGCCACATCCCGGCGCACCGCGGTCACCACGCGGGGGTCCATCACCGCGAACCACAGTGGCGGCAGGTAAGCGATGAGGAACATGCCGAAGTACCCGGACGGCAGCCGGGGCAGATCGGGAAAATCCCGCAACGACTGGTAGCTGCGCCCGGGATGGGCGTGGTGGTCCGAATGGCGCTGCAACTGGAACACCACCAGGTTGGACACCAGGTGGTTGCTGTTCCAGGAGTGGTGCGGCTGGCAACGCTCATAAGCTCCACCGGGCAGCCGACGGCGTTGCAAGCCGTAGTGTTCGATGTAATTGGCCGAGGTCAACTGGAACGCACCCCAGAACGCCACCAGCGCCAGCACCGGCACCATGGGCCAGCCGTACAGTGCGATCAGGCCGCCGTACAGCGCTGCGGTCAGCGCGCCGGCCTGCAGGATCTCGTTGTCCCCATGCCAGCGGGACATGCCACGGTTTTCCAGCCGCTCAGATTCCAGCCGCCATGCGCGCACGAACGCCCCTGGCATTTCGCGCAGAACGAAGCGGTAAATGCTCTCCCCCAGGCGCGCCGAGGCAGGGTCTTCGGGCGTGGACACATGCCGGTGGTGCCCTCGGTTGTGTTCGATGGAGAAATGCCCGTACCCGCCCAGCGCGCTGTTGAACAGGGCCAGCTTGCGGCCAAACCAGTCGCGCTTGTGGCCCAGCTCATGGCTCAGGTTCAGGCCAAAGCCCAGCACCGCCCCGGTGACCAGCACGGTGGCGATCCAGCTGCTCCAGGGCAGGGTGTGCGTGGCCAGAAAGATGCAGTTGAACAGGGTGGTGAACCACAACACCGGCACCACCGCGACATTGATGGCGCGGTAGTAGGGGTCCGCTTCCAGCCTGGGCACCTCGGCTTCGGGCGGGTTGCTGAGGTCCTCGCCCAGCAGCCAGTCCAGCAGGGGCACCAGTCCGTAAAAACCCAGCAGCGGCAGAAAGAACCAGATCGCGCTGCTGGCGCCCAGGCTGTGGGCGACCGGCCCCGTCAGCGCCAGGGCCGGGCCGAACACGGAGAGCAGCCAGCCGTGGCGTTTGCGGTCACGGTAGGGCGCGGGGTGGTGTTCGGCCTGCTGATGGAGGGTGTCCATCGGAACATTGTGGTCTCAGGCGGGCCGATTGACCAGCGGGGGAACACGGGTCGCGCGCCGACCGCCAGCGCCTCAGGGCCGCCCTGCAAGCGCAGCGTCGTAGTCTGGGCGGCCATCCAGCGTGTTGTGGCCCGCGTCCGGCACCACCACCAACCGCACCACCCCGGGCGCAAAGCGGCTGACCAGTGCATCGGTGCGGGCCCGGGGGATCACCTCGTCGCGCTCGGCCACGATCACGGTGGTGGGCGCCCGAACCCGAGGCGCAAGGGCTGCGGCATCGAACCGGTCGTGGATCAACCAGCGCACCGGAAACAGCGGGTAGTGCTGGGCGGCCACCGCTTCGATGCTGTCATAGGGCGTCACGAGAACGAGGCGGCTCACCGTCCGCTGGGCGGCCAGCGACACTGCCAGACCGCTGCCCAAGCTGCGGCCGACCAGGGTGATGTCGGTTCGGAGGCGCGCGACGTGGTCGAACAGCGCCAGCGCGTCCGCCTGCAAAGCCGCCTCGGTGGGTTGGCCGGTGCTGCGCCCGTAGCCGCGGTAATGCAAGGCGTACAAGGATTGGTCGGGGAAATCAGCCGCCAGCTCGGGCAGGCCGGCCGACACGTCCTCGGCGTTGCCGCCGAAATACAGCACCGCCCGCGATCCGCTGCGCTCTTGCAGCGACACCTGCAACCGGGCACCGGGCACGCTCAGCTCCATCGACGAAGCCGTGCCCAGCGCGGGCTGAGGGAAGTACAGCAGGGAGCGCTGAAAGAGGTACAGCGCCGCGCACAACACGAGGTACAGCAGCGCCCCCAGGCCCAGCCAGACCCCCGCCGTGCGCAGCACCTCCATCACTCCGCTTGCGAGGCCAAGGCGGTTCGCATCACACTTTGGCCAGCGCCTGCTCCAGATCGGCCATCAGGTCGTCGATGTGCTCGATGCCGATCGACAGGCGGACCATGTCGGGGCTCACGCCGGCCTTCTTCATTTCGTCGGGATTGAGCTGGCGGTGGGTGGTGGTGGCCGGGTGGCAGGCCAGCGACTTCGCATCGCCGATGTTCACCAGACGGGTGAAGAGCTGCAGGGCGTCCTGGAAACGCGTGCCGGCCGCGATGGCATCTGCCGATTTCAGGCCGAAGCTGATGATGCCGGAGGCGCGTCCACCCATATACCGCTGCACGAGCGCGTGGTCCTTGTGGCCGGGCAGACCGGCGTAGTTGACCCAGGCCACCTTGGGATGGTTCTGCAGGTGCGTCGCGACCTTGACCGCGTTCTCGCAGATGCGGTCCATGCGCAGCGCCAGGGTCTCGATGCCCTGCAGGATCTGGAACGCGTTCATGGGCGAGAGTGCCGCGCCCATGTTGCGCAACGGCACCACGCGCGCACGGCCGATGTAGGCGGCCGCGCCCAGCGCTTCGGTGTAGACCACGCCGTGGTAGCTCACGTCGGGTTCGTTCAGGCGCTTGAAGCGCGCCTTGTGTTCGGCCCACGGAAACTTGCCGCTGTCGACGATGGCGCCGCCGATGGTGGTGCCGTGGCCGCCGAGGTATTTGGTCAGCGAGTGCACCACGATGTCGGCGCCGTGTTCGAACGGGCGGCATAGGTAAGGGCTGGTCACCGTGTTGTCCACGATCAGCGGCACGCCGGCGGCATGGGCCACCTTCGCGAGCGCGCCGATGTCGGTCACGTTGCCCAGCGGGTTGCCGATGGATTCGCAGTAGATCGCCTTGGTCTTTTCGTCGATCAGCGCGGCGAACGCGGCCGGGTCGCGCGGGTCGGCAAACCGCACCGTGATGCCCTGCTGCGGGAAGGTGTGGGCAAACAGGTTGTAGGTGCCGCCATACAGCGTGGAGGCCGAGACGATGTTGTCGCCCGACTCGGCGATGGTCTGGATCGCGGCCGTGATGGCCGCCATGCCCGAGGCCATGGCCAGTGCGCCGATGCCGCCTTCGAGCGCCGCCAGGCGCGCTTCGAGAACGCCGTTGGTGGGGTTCATGATGCGGCTGTAGATGTTGCCGGCGACCTTGAGGTCGAACAGATCCGCGCCGTGCTGCGTGTCGTCAAACGCGTAGGCCACGGTCTGGTAGATCGGCACCGCCACCGCCTTGGTGGTGGGGTCGGGCGTGTAACCGCCGTGCACGGCGATGGTTTCGATTTTCATGTTGCGGGTCTCCTGGGTGGTGGCGCCACGACGGGGAAACCGCGCAGCGGGAATCATTCTCGCAGCAGTTCGACCTCGGTCACGCCGCGTTCCAGAGCGCCCAGCGCCACCATGGCGGCGCGGCTGAGATCGATGATGCGCTGGTGCTTGTAGGGGCCGCGGTCGTTGATGCGCACCACGACCTCTTTGCCGGTGTGCACACTGCGGACCCGCAGCTTGGTGCCAAAAGGCAGGGTCTTGTGGGCCGCTGTCAGCGCATGCATGTCGTACCGCTCGCCATTGGCCGTACGACGGCCATGAAAGCGCGGACCGTACCAGGACGCCTTGCCCCTCGCCAGCGGTGTTCCTGTCCTGGGGTCGGTCCGATCTTCGGTCGCGGCGATCACCGGCGCTGGCTCGGACGCATTCAGCGGAGCGATCAGCACCGCGGCCCCCCCCGGCTGGGTCGGCGCTGGAGCGGGCGTGGACTGCGCAGGCTCCCGGGTGAGCGACACAGTGGTGGGCGGCTGGCTGGCGCTGGGCGGGTTCGGGGTCGGTCCAGAGACGGTCACTGCCCGCGTCGGAGCAGGTGCCAGCTGGGGCGCCGCACAACCAGCCAGCGCAACGGCCAGCATCGCCCACGCTGTGCGCGAACGAGGCTGCGTACGAACCGTGTGACGGGATGCATGGAGCATGGCGGTTCCTCCTGGTGGTTGTTTGCTCACCTTACCCGAGCTGCAACCGCTTGACGATCTCCAGCGTGGTCGCGCTCTGGTTCATGGTGTAGAAGTGCAGCGCTGGCACACCGGCGTTGCGCAGCTGGTCACACAGGTCGGTCACCACGTCCAGGCCAAAGGCCTTGATGGACTCGATGTCATCGCCGTAGGCTTGCAGGCGCAAGCGGATCCAGCGCGGGATTTCGGCCCCGCAAGCGTCCGAAAACCGCAGCAGCTGCGACGAGCTGGATATCGGCATGATGCCCGGCACCACCGGCACATCGGCGCCCAGCCGGTGCGCGTCGTCCACGAAACGGAAGTAGGCGTCGCTGTTGTAGAAGTACTGGGTGATGGCCGAATCGGCACCGGCCTTGACCTTGGTCACGTAGGCCTGAAGGTCGGCCTCGGGTGAGCGGGCCTGGGGATGCACCTCCGGATAGGCAGCCACCTCGATGTGGAAATCGCGCCCGGACTCTTCGCGGATGAAGCTCACCAGATCGCTTGCAAAATGGAATTCGCCACCCAGACCGTAGCCGCTGGGCAGATCGCCGCGCAGCGCCACCAGGCGTTTGACGCCCATCGCCTTGAGCGTGGCCAGCTGCTCGCGCACGCTGGCCTTGGTGGCGCCAATGCACGAAAAGTGAGAGGCGGCTTCCACACCTTCGGCGAGGATCTCGCCCACGGTGTCGAAAGTGCCCTGTTGCGTGGAGCCGCCCGCACCGTAGGTGACCGAGCAGAACTCGGGTTTCTGCGCATAGAGCTGCTGGCGCACGGCACGCAGCTTCTGTGCGCCCTCCGGCGTCTTGGGCGGAAAAAACTCGAAACTCAGGGGCAGGCCCATACAAAGAACTCCTGGTTGCCATCACCACCGGTGATGGCGCTTTCAAAATAATCGCGTCGACGCAGGCCATGGTCTTCACAAGCCTGCGCCATGCGTTGCTGCACCAGCGCGTGACTCGCCGCGTCCTTGACCAGACCACCCTTGCCGATGTGTTCGGGCTGCAGCTCGAACTGCGGCTTGACCAACATGAGCAAGCTGCCGGTGGGTTTGAGCAGCGGTACGATGGCCGGCCACACCAGCGTCTGCGAGATGAACGACAGGTCGCCCACGATCAGGTCGAACGGTGCGGCCGCACTGGCGCCACCCTTTGCCACCAGATGCTCCGCGGTCAGTTCGCGGGCGTTGCATTTCTCAATGCAGACCACGCGCGCATCGGCACGCAGCTTGGGGTGCAACTGACCCTGACCGACATCAACGCCCACAACTTGTGCGGCGCCGCGTTGCAACAGGCAGTCGGTGAAGCCGCCGCTGCTCTGGCCCACGTCGAGGCAGCGAAAACCGGTCACGTCGATACCGCAATGCGTCAACGCAGCGTCGAGCTTGAGCCCGCCGCGCGACACAAAACGCGACTCGGCTGCGTCCAGCAGCTCCAGCTCCACCGTCTCGCGCAGTTCGTCGCCGTTCTTGGTGACGACTTTCCAGTCGCCTGGCAGCACGCGCCAGCGCACGCCCGCAGCGATGAGGCGTTGGGCCTGCGAACGCGAAGCGGCCAACCCTCGCTCGACGAGCAGTTGGTCAGCGCGCATCGGCGATCAGTACCGGTATGTATTTGCTTTGTAGGGGCCGTTTTTGGACACGCCAATGTAGGCGGCCTGCTCGTCGGTGAGTTCGGTCAGTTGTGCGCCGACCTTCTTCAGGTGCAGGCGGGCGACCTTCTCGTCCAGGTGCTTGGGCAGCACATAGACCTTGCCGGCTTCGTACTGGTCCTGCTTGGTGAACAGCTCGATCTGGGCGATGGTCTGGTTGGCGAAGCTCGACGACATCACGAAGCTGGGGTGGCCGGTGGCGCAGCCCAGGTTGACCAGGCGGCCCTTGGCCAGCAGGGTGATCTTCTTGCCGTCGGGGAACTTGATGTGGTCAACCTGCGGCTTGATCTCGTCCCACTCCAGCTTTTCCAGCGAAGCGACATCGATCTCGTTGTCGAAGTGACCGATGTTGCAGACGATGGCTTCGTCCTTCATGGCGGCCATGTGCTCGTAGCGGATCACGTTCTTGTTGCCGG
>LNFM01000595.1_pt1 | contig 88804 bp, 88 predicted proteins | sample 596031 | NCBI WGS metagenome assembly LNFM01 (sample SAMN04254537, study PRJNA301005) | activated carbon metagenome | isolation source: dual media filters at the Ann Arbor, Michigan drinking water treatment plant | place: USA: Ann Arbor | reverse complement strand
AAGCCGTTGAGAAGTTTGGTGGACGCACTTGGGCTCGAACCAAGGACCCGCTGATTAAGAGTCAGCTGCTCTACCAACTGAGCTATGCGTCCATTCCGACTATCCCCGCGAAGGGTACGGACAGCGAAACGGCGATGCCTGCGCAGCCCCTGATTCGCGTGAGGCGCTGCATTTAACGCCTATCGCTCTGATGGCAAGCCCTTGCGCGGCTTTTCGTGCCGCGCGCCGAAATTGCCTCTCGTCAGCCGGTCAGGCCGCGGCGCGGCGCCGCCGCATTCCAGCGGTTCACCATCATCAGCAGCCCGATGCAGATCATATTGGTCATCATCGACGACCCGCCATGGCTCATCCACGGCAGCGGGATACCTTTGGCCGGGGCCATACCCATCACCATCAGCAGATTGATTGCGATATAGAAGAAGATCGTCGCGGTCGCTCCCGCCGCCAGCAGCGCGCAGAAACGGTCTTGCGATTCGCTCGCCACTTTCCAACCCCAGCGCAAGATCAGCGCGTACATTGTCAGCACGAACACGCCCCCGATCAGCCCCCATTCCTCAGCCATTGTGGCGAACACAAAGTCGGTATGCGGTTCGGGCAAATAGTTGAGGTGGCTTTGCGTACCGTTGTTGAATCCCTTACCGAAGATTCCGCCTGATCCGATCGCAATCTTGGACTGTGCGATGTGGTAACCGGCCCCAAGTGGATCATTTTCGGGATCGAGGAAGGTCGTCACCCGTGCGCGCTGATAGTCGCGCAATGCGAAGAAATAGGCCAGCGGGGCCGCGGCAATCGCAACGCCGGCAGCCGACATGAACCACCACAGCGGCAAGCCTGCGAGAAACATCACCACCACGCCGCCAAACGCAATCGCCACCGAAGTGCCAAGATCGGGCTGCAACAAGACCAATCCGATCGGCAGTGCAATCAGCATTCCCGATGGCACGGCTGAACGCCAGGTGCCGATCAAACCGTTCGGCAGCGTTTCGTAAAACCGCGCCATTGCCAGCACTACGGCAGGCTTCATCAGTTCGGACGGCTGTATTCGGATCGGCCCGAATTCCAGCCAACGCTGGCTACCCCCTCCGACCTGACCGACGATTTCCACCCCAAGCAGCATCAGCAGGACCACCAGATAGCCTGGGTAAGTCAGCACCCGCACCGCTTCACGAGGGAGCGAGGCGATGATGGCGGTCATTACGGAGAACACTGCAAAGCGGATAAAGTGCGACTGCGCGAACGGCTGCATCGCGCCGCCGCCGGCCGAATACAGCACCAGCCCGCCAAATGTGGTGAGCAGCACCAGCGGGATCAGCATTTCCCAAGGCTGGCGTGCTATGGGAGCCGGCACAATCCCGCGGGCGGTTGCGGTGTTCATTCGCTGACCTCTAATTGCGGCGGGGTGGGGGCGGGGGCGCTTTGCGGCTGTGGCTCGGCAACGGGGGCTGTGCTGTCGGCAGGGGGGATGGCTGCGTTGGCTTCATCGCGCGGAACAATCGCATCACTGGCAATCGCTTCGGACTGCCGCGCGGCGACCCGTGCCTCCGCCTCAACCTGATCGAAGATTTCCTGTTCGCGGCGCGGTGCCGGTTTTACGGCTGCACCTCGCTCAGCAGCATAGGCGGCGTAGCGCTGCTCAAGACGCTGTTGCGCGGTGCCGCCCCACTGCTGTTCCAGCGCGCGCAGGGCATCAAGCCCTTTTTGCGGGTCGAACATGAAGGTCATCACATCGCGCGCAATCGGATAGGCCGAGCCCGAACCGCCACCGTGTTCAATCACCACTGCGCCGGCATAGCGGGGGTTGTCGAACGGGGCGAAGAACACGAACAACCCGTGGTCGCGATACTTCCACGGCCCGCTGCGACCATCTGAAATACTCAGGGACACGACTTGCGCGGTGCCCGTCTTGCCCGCCATCTTGACGTCAGGCAGCGGCAATTGCGCGCGCCGTGCCGTGCCTGCGCCGTTCACTACATCGCTCATCGCCTGACGGATAAAGGCGATGTTATCGGGGCTGAAATCAAATGCGGGGGCTTCGTCCGCTTTGCCATCGATAATTAGTCGGGGTTTGATCGCTTTGCCGGTTGCCAACCGCGCACTCTGCACTGCCAGTTGGAGCGGGCTGGCGAGATAGTATCCTTGACCGATCGAGGCATTGACCGTGTCGAACGGTTCCCACGGGCGGCCAAATTTCTTTTCCTTCCAGGCGGCGTTGGGAACCGTTCCGAAAAACTGGCTGTTCACCGGCAATTCGAACTGTTTACCCATCCCGAACAGGCTCGCCATGTCGGCAACTGCATCAAAGCCGACAGCCTGCGCAAAGTGGTAGAAATAGCTGTCGCAGCTTTGCGCGATTGCCTTGTTCATATCGACCACGCCGTGACTGGAGTGGCAGTTGAAAAAGCGGTTGCCAATGCGCCGCCCACCGCCACACACGATTGTTTCGGTTGGTTTTACGCCCGCACGCAGAAAGGCCATGCAGTGCATCGGCTTGATCGTTGAGCCGGGCGGATAGAGACCCTGCAACACCTTATTGCGCAGCGGCACGCGTTCATCCTCGCGCAGCATCGCATATTCGACCCCGCCGATCCCATCGGAGAAACTGTTGGGATCGAAGCTCGGCATAGAGGCCATGCACAGCAAGTCGCCGGTCTGGCAGTCCATCACCACCACCGACCCGCTTTCCAGCCCGATGCGGCGCGCGGCATAGTCCTGCAACGGCCCGTCTATGGTAAGCCGGATGGGTGCGCCCTGCACATCTTCGCGCGTTTCGAGATCGCGCACGATCCGGCCCCCGGCGGTCACTTCAACCCGGCGCGCACCCGGCACGCCGCGCAGGTTCTTTTCGAACTGCTTTTCCAACCCGTCCTTGCCGATCTTGTAACCCGGCGTAATCAGGATCGGGTTCGGGTCTTTCTCGTATTCCTCGGCAGAGGCCGGGCCGACATAGCCGATCAGGTGACCAACACTCGACGCGGTTGGATAAAACCGCGAAAACCCGCGCTGCGGCACCACGCCCGGCAAATCTGGCAAACGGACGCTGAGCGCGGCGAATTGTTCGTAGTTTAGCCCGCTCGCCACCTCAACGGGTGCAAACCCGCGCGACGTTTTGACCCGGTCCTTGATGTCGGCGATCCGGGCTGGTTCCAGCGCCAGCAATACGCCCAACCGGTCAACCGTGTCATCTGCATTACGCAGCCGTTCGGGGATCAGATCGACACGGAAATCGGCGCGATTTGATGCCAGCGGCGCACCGTCACGATCAAGAATCCAACCCCTGCGCGGCGGGATCAGCGTGAGGTTGACCCGGTTGCTTTCGGATTCGAGCCGGTATTTCTCGTTCTCGGCAATCGCCAGATAGCCCAGCCGCAGGGCGAGCAGCACGCCAATTCCGCCTTGCACCGCGCCGATCAGCACTGCACGCCGTTCGAACGTGCTACGCAGGATTGATGCGTTGATCAGCGGCGCGCGGCGCCCTGGCCCGTCGCGCAGGAACGGGATCTTGATCACGAAATTCTCCGCGCCCGGGCGAGCCGGAAACGGTCAAGGCTGGCAACCATGCGCGCCATTATCGGGTAGAGCAGGATCGCCATCAAGGCCTGTGGCAACGCCACCAGCAGCAAGGCCTGAGTCATCGGGGCGCCCGACACCAGCAATGTCGCCAACCAATAGGCAGTCGCCATCACGCCAGCAGTGAACCAGTCTTGCCAGAACCCTCGCCATGGAAACCGCGTCTCGATCAATTCGATCGCTATCATCACCAGCGACCACAGCAGGATCGCGCTGCCGAATGGCTGCCCGCTCACCAGATCGTCAAAAGCGCCGAGCGGTGCGCCCGCCCACAGCGGCAACAGTCCGGGGCGCACCATGCGCCACCCCAGCAACATTAGGAACCCGAGCGGCGGGGCAAGTGGCATGACGTCAGCGATCAGCAGCACCGGCACAAGCGAGGCGAGCATGATCGAGGCATAGGGCACACCACGCACCCGCCAAGGGTAAGGCTCTCGGTTGATCCGCTGGCCGTAAATGTCCGCCCGGGCGCGCGGGTCAAGTTGCTCCATTACTCGGGGTCCGCCGACGCATTGGCGGTCGTTGCAGTTGATGCGGGCGAGGGGCCGGAATCGGGACTGCCGGACAGGTCGCCTCCAGCGTCTTCCAATGCCGACACCGCCACCGGCTGATGCACCGGCTCTACTGCGACGAAATTGGTGGCCGAAGGTTCAGCCACCAAACGGGCAATCCCGCCGTCGGGAGTGGTTTGACTGATCACGGCCACCGCCACGCCGGGTCGGTAATACCCGCCCGCTCCGCTGGTCACCATCAGATCACCCACCTTCAGGGGATTGATCCCGAGATTCACGAGCCGAATGCGCAGCAAGCCATCGCCGCGACCCTCGGCAAAAGCGATCACGTCGTCCTTGGCGCGGCGCACCGGCAGCACGCTTTCACTATCGGTCAGCAGCAGCACTCGGGCAGACGTCCGTCCGGTTTCCAGCACTCGGCCGATAACTCCGCGATCCGATATCACCGGCATCCCCGGCCTCACCCCATCATTGCCGCCTGCGCTGAGATAGGCATGGCGGCGGGCGCTGGTCGCAGTCGATCCAACCAGCCGCGCCATCGCAACCGGCTTGACCGCGTTATCGCGCAGACCCAGCAAGCCTTTAAGGCGGTGGTTTTCGGCTTTGATAGCGTCGGCTTCGGCCAAGCGGATTCGCGCAATTTCCATCTCCTCGCGCAAGGCCGCATTCTGTGAGCCCGCATTGAAATAGCCACCGATGCTGGCAAACAAGCCCTGCGACTGCGACCGCGCAATCGCGCCAGCTTCGCCAGCCGGGGCGACCACATCGCTGGCTGCGCCGCGCACTGGCGCAAACGCAGCCGGTTGCCACAGCGACAGCAGCAGCAGCGCGAGACCCAGCAACGCAAAGCCACCGGCCAACAGGTAGCCGGTGAACAGAGAAAATTGTGCCTTCTTGGAAAAGCCCGACCGGCGCGATGTGGGGGGCGCCATCGCTTAGAGTCCCTTCTGCCAGGTGCCCCGGCTCACGCTGGCCCGGTTCCCATAATTAAGCGTCACGCGGTCATCAGCACGCCGCGATAGATCGGATCTTCCATCGCACGGCCTGTGCCGATGGCGACACACAGCAACGGGTCTTCCGCGACCGAGACCGGCAGGCCGGTTTCTTCGCGCAAGTGTTCGTCCAAACGGCGGATCAACGCGCCGCCACCGGTCAGCACGATGCCCTGATCGACGATATCGGCGGCTAGTTCGGGCGCGGTGTTTTCCAGCGCGATCCGCACGCCTTCGACGATGGCACCAATCGGTTCGCTCAAAGCTTCGGCAATGTGCGCCTGATTGATCGTGATTTCCTTTGGTACACCGTTGACCAGATCGCGGCCCTTCAGCGTAATGGTTTCGCCGATACCGTCTTCGGGGATCATGGCGATGCCGTAATCCTTCTTGATCCGCTCCGCCGTGGCATCGCCGATCAACAGGTTGTGGTGGCGGCGTACGTAACTGACGATCGCTTCGTCCATCTTGTCACCGCCGGTACGGACTGAGGTGGTGTAAGCCAGACCGCGCAAGGAGAGCACCGCAACTTCGGTGGTGCCGCCGCCGATATCGACCACCATCGAACCGACCGGCTCGGTAACCGGCATATCGGCGCCGATGGCCGCTGCCATCGGTTCAAGGATCAGATGCACATCCGATGCGCCCGCATTCGAGGCTGCATCGCGGATCGCGCGGCGTTCAACCGAAGTCGAGCCCGATGGCACGCAGATCACGATTTCAGGATAGCGGAACATGCTCTTCTTGCCGTTCACCTTGCGGATGAAGTGCTTGATCATCTCTTCAGCGACTTCAATGTCGGCAATCACGCCGTCACGCAGCGGGCGGATGGCCTGAATATTGTCCGGGGTCTTACCCATCATCATCTTGGCATCATCGCCCACGGCCTTCACCCGCTTGATGCCGTTGATCGTCTCAATCGCGACCACCGAGGGTTCGTTCAGCACGATCCCCTGATCCTGCACATAAACCAGCGTGTTGGCGGTGCCGAGATCGATCGCCATGTTCTGCGAGCCGAATTTGAAGAAGTTGGACAGAAAGCTCATCTGTGGTGGTGTTCCAGTGGTGGCGGGGCGGGGACGCAGCCGGATTTGCGCCACCGGCTGCGGGGAAATTCGACCCGGTTATGACATGACGCCATGCGCCTAGCGAATCCCTGCGCAAAAGGCCAAAATATTTGTCCACCGCCTTGGTGATTTCTGGGGTGCTGCACTCGAATTTGCGACCGCCCAACGCTAGCGTGCGACAAATGCCCGAAATCCGCCGCCTCCCTTCCGCTTTGGTGAACCGCATTGCTGCCGGTGAGGTGGTCGAACGCCCGGCTGCGGCGCTCAAAGAGCTGGTCGAGAACGCGATTGATGCAGGTGCGCGGCGAATCGGTGTGACGCTGGTGGAAGGCGGGCTGGAACGGATCGAGGTTGTCGATGATGGCTGCGGGATGGCGCCGGATGCGATGACATTGGCGCTGGAACGCCATGCCACGTCGAAACTGCCCGATTCGCTGATCGGCCCCGACGGCGCGATTGAATTGGTGACGACGCTGGGCTTTCGGGGTGAGGCTTTGCCGAGCATCGCCAGCGTCGCGCGGCTGACGATCGAAAGCCGAGAGGCTGGTGCGGATGAAGGCTGGCGGCGGGTTGTCGATCATGGTGCGGTGCTTGCCGATGAACCTGCCGCGCTGCCGCCCGGTACACGTGTGCGGGTCGAACAGCTATTCGCAAAGGTGCCCGCGCGCCGCAAATTCCTGCGCACCGCCCGCAGCGAATATGCTGCGTGTCTGGACGTGGTTCGCCGCTTGGCCATGGCCCGCCCTGACATTGGCTTTACGCTGGAGACGGTAAGTGATGCGGGCAAGCGAACGGTGTTGTCCTTGCAAGCAGGCGAGGAGCTGGGGACTCGTGTGTCCCGGATTATCGCGCATGAATTGAAAGACAATTCGGTCGCCATTGAACAGGCGAGCGACACGCCGCACGGGGTGATGCGGCTGACCGGGATCGCGGGCCTGCCGACCTACAATCGCGGCGTGGCCGATCACCAATACCTGTTCGTCAATGGTCGGCCGGTGAAAGACCGGCTGCTGGTGGGCGCGGTGAGGGGCGCCTATGCCGATATGCTGGCGCGTGATCGCCATGCCGTGCTCGCCCTGTTCCTCGACCTGCCGCCGCAGGATGTCGATGTGAACGTCCACCCGGCCAAGACCGAGGTGCGGTTTCGCGATTCAGCCGGCGTGCGCGGGTTTATCGTTAGCGGGCTGCGGCAGGCGCTTGGCACCGGGGACAGGCGCAGCGCGCAAGGGCCGGATCGAGGAGCGATGCAAAGGTGGGTAAGTGAGCAACTTCCCCCCTCCCGCTCGCGGGAGGGGCTGGGGGTGGGCACGTCGCAAGTGCCAATCTGGCCCGAAACTTTCCACGCCAACTCCTCTCCTCAAGGCGATGGCCTATTCCTGCGCGATGCCTCGCTCGCCTTCGCCATGCCCTTGGGCCGCGCCGAAGAAGCCGCGCCTCTGCCGGAGCAAGCCGAGCAATACCCCCTCGGCATCGCGCGCGGGCAGGTCGCCAACACCTACATCGTCGCCGAATCCGCCGATGGTCTGGTGCTGGTCGACCAGCACGCCGCCCACGAACGCCTCGTCCTCGAACGCCTGCGCGCTGCCGGGGCAGGGGAAGCCAACCGCCGCAGCCAAGCCATGCTGGTGCCGGATGTGGTCGAACTGGACGAGGTCGATTGTGACCGGTTGGAGGACGCCGCCGAGGGGCTGGCGCACTACGGCCTCGTGATCGAACGCTTCGGACCAAGTGCGATGCTCGTCCGCGCACTCCCCGCCGCACTGCCACGCGCCGACAGCACCAAGCTGCTGCGCGACCTTGCCGACGATATCGCCAAGCATGGGCGGCAAGAGGACAGCGGCGCATTGTTGCTGGCCGAACGGCTCGAACTGGTGCTGGCAACGATGGCCTGCCACGGATCAGTGCGGGCAGGGCGCACGCTCAGTGTGGCCGAGATGAATGCGTTGCTGCGCGAGATGGAAGTGACGCCGCGCTCAGGCCAGTGCAATCACGGAAGGCCGACCTGGGTGAAGCTGAGCATGGAGGATGTCGAGAAGCTGTTTGGGCGGCATTGAGGGAAGGGCGCTAACCCACCCCCTCAAACGTTGAACTTGAACAGCAGGATATCCCCGTCCTGCACCACGTATTCCTTGCCTTCCTGCCGCAGCTTGCCCGCTTCTTTCGCGCCCGCTTCGCCGCCGAGGGTCACGTAGTCATCATAGGCAATCGTTTCGGCGCGTATGAAGCCGCGTTCGAAGTCGGTGTGGATTTCGCCCGCCGCCTGCGGAGCCTTCGCGCCATCGTGGAACGTCCAAGCGCGCGCCTCCTTGGGGCCGACGGTGAAGAAGGTCTTGAGGCCCAGCAGTTTATACCCGGCGCGGATCACGCGGGCGAGGCCGCTTTCGGTCAGGCCGAGCGCTTCCAAGAACTCGCCACGGTCTTCCACCGGCATCGTCACCAGATCAGCCTCAATCGCAGCGGAGACAACCACCGCTTCAGCACCCTCAGCCGCAGCCTTGGCGAACACCTTGGCCGACAAAGCGTTACCTTCAGCCGCGTCTTCTTCAGCGACGTTGCACACGTAGAGCACCGGCTTGGCGGTGAGCAGCTGTGCCTGTTTGAACAGCCGCTCCTCTTCCTCATCACCCGGCACGGTCAGACGCGCAGGCTTGCCTTCGCGCAGCAGTTCGAGCGCCTGCCCAAGCACGCTCGCCATCGCCTTGGCTTCCTTGTCGCCAGCCGCGCCGCGCTTGGCAGCGGCAGGCACGCGCTTTTCGAGGCTCTCCAAATCCGATAGCATCAGCTCAGTCTCAACCACTTCGGCGTCGGCAATCGGATCGACTGTGTTGTTGACGTGCTGGATGTCGTCATCCTCGAAACAGCGCAGCACGTGGACGATCGCGTCGACCTCGCGGATATTGCCGAGGAACTGGTTGCCCAGACCTTCGCCCTTGCTCGCACCCTTTACCAGACCCGCGATATCGACAAAGCCGAGCTGGGTTTCGATGATCTTGGCGCTTTTGCCGATAGCGGCGATTGTTTGCAGGCGTTCATCCGGCACCGCGACCTGGCCGACGTTGGGTTCAATCGTGCAGAACGGATAATTCGCGGCCTGCGCGGCCTGCGTCTCGGTTAATGCATTGAACAAGGTGGACTTGCCCACGTTGGGCAGGCCAACAATTCCGCAACGGAAACCCATGATGTAATCTCTTGCCTAGCTGGAAAGCGCCGCCCTTAGCGCCGCTTCGTGCGTAAGGCCATAGCATCAGCCATCATGCACCGCCCGGATCAGCGGGCCGTAGGGCGAATTGCCGAGCCATTCGGTCTGCACCTGCGCGGTCACCGTATTGATCGGGGCTTGCGGCTTGTTACCGGGCGAGACCGGCAGACGCAGCGGGCGGGTGCCGGGGGGCTGGGCGATCAGGCCCGCAATCGCACGCGCGACGTCCATCGGATCGTTGCTGCGGCCTGATCCATCCTCGTGCCCCATTCGCTCCACCTGCTCGGGATAGCCCGCGCTGTGCACCGTCAAAGAACGTTCCTTCAGCGCCGCGGAATAGGCGTTGCGGTTGACCCACACCTTGGTGGGATAACCGCCGGGTTCGATGATTGAGACATCAATCTGATGCGGCACCAATTCGTAGGCGAGTTGTTCGCTCATCGCTTCCAGCGCGAATTTGGTGGCGGAATAATGCCCGGAATAGGGCACGACCACCCGGCCCAACTGGCTGGAAATCTGGATGATCTGCCCGCTGCCTTGCTTGCGCATCCCCGGCAATACCGCGCGGGCCATGCGATGCGGGCCGAACACGTTGGTATCAAAAATCAGGCGAGTGGCGTTCATGTCCTGCACTTCGACCGGCGAGGTGATGCCGATACCTGCGTTATTCACCAAGACATCAATCGGCCCGCCATTGATGCGCATCGCCTCGGCCACCCCGGCGTTGACTTGGGGGAGCTCGGTTACGTCGATCCCTATCACGTGGAGATCAAGCTTTTCGGCAGCGGCAAGCGCGCGCAGTTCGTCCGCTTCGGGCCGGGGCAAATTGCGCATCGTGGCGAACACGCGCGCGCCTTGCCGGGCGAGCAGTTCAGCGGTGAGCCGTCCAAAACCCGAGGAACAGCCGGTGATCAGCACGCTCTTGCCCTTGAAGTTGAAATCGGGCCGATAGACCGGCTCTGCCAGTGCGGATGCGCGCGATGCGGCGACGAGCGCGCCAGCGGCAGCAGCTCCGGCGAGCAATGAGCGGCGGTCGAAATTGGGCATTTGCAAGTTCCTTGGTAAGCGGCAGCTCAACCAAGGTTATTGCGTTCGCGCCAGAGTGCAAGCGTTCGCGGGTGGCGCAAGCGGATCACCTTGTCCGCATAAGGCGCGATATGCGCCTCGGTTCGCACCCGAGGGCCGCTGTTCCAATTCATCACATACCAGAAGAACGCGAGGTCAAAGCGTTCGGGGCAATCCTCGGGCATATCTGGGCGCGATTGCCCACGATGGGTAAAAATCCGCCGGATCAACCGCCACAGACACAGGCGGATCGGGAAATCGAGATAGATGACGGTATCCGCGCGTGCGAGCCGCGGAGCGAGCGTGCTGCCGTAATTGCCCTCGATCAGCCATGCGTCCTGCGCCACGGCGTCAGCAAGGCGCGCGTGCAATTCGGTTTTTTCGGTTTCAACCCAGCCCGGTTGCCAGCCAAGCTGATCCATGTGGACAAGCGGTAAGCCAAGCCGGGGTGCAAGTTCGCGCGCCAGCGTGCTTTTGCCTGAACCACATGGCCCGATGACCAGAACGCGGCGCATGGTGTGCCTCACTCCGCAGTGATTGGCAGCAGGCGAGAATCGCAGATCGCAGCAGTACGGTGCGCGGTGATCATCTGCGCTTTGGGATCGCTCGCAAAGGCAAGGAAACTGGCTTTGCTCGCCTGTTGCACGAGGAGCACCTGATCCCAAATCTCGTCTAGCGGGCCGATTAGGAACCGTGAGGCGCTTCCCGAGAACAGCACTGCGCCGCCGCTCGCTTCGAGCAATGGTCGCATTTCACGCATATAGTGCGCATAGGCATCGCGCCCGCTTGTTCCGCCTTCTGGAGCGAGGGAAGGGGCGTGCGAATAGTCGGCCACTTCGCGAAAGCGCAGCAGGTTGAGCATCACCACGGGCCCGTTGTCAGGCGTACCGAAAAATGCGGCGCCCTGCGCATCGCTGACATCCAGAAAACTACGCTCAACAGCCACGATCTTTACCCCTGCATCCTGAGCGCGACATCATTCATGAAGCGCACGTCATCGCCCTTCGCCAGCCATTCCGCTTCGGCCCCTATGGCGCCCAACATTGTGACAAGGTCGTCCTGCTCGTCCTTGGCGAAGTTGCCGAGTACGTGGCCTGTCACCCGGTCCTTGTGACCCGGATGGCCAATGCCGAGCCGGATGCGGCGGAATTCTGCGCCCAGATGTTGGTCGATAGATCGCAGGCCGTTGTGTCCGGCGTGTCCGCCGCCCTGTTTCACCTTGACCTTGAACGGGGCCAAGTCGAGCTCGTCATGGAACACGGTCAGCGCGTCGGTGCCGAGCTTGTAGAATCGCAGCGCCTCGCCAACGCTGCGCCCGCTCTCGTTCATGAAGGTCGCGGGTTTCAGCAGAAGAACTTTCTCAGCTCCAATCCGCCCTTCCTGCACCCAACCCTGAAACTTGGCCTGCACCGGGCCAAAGCCGTGCATATCGGCGATGACGTCCACGGCCATGAACCCGACATTATGCCGGTGCAGCGCATAGCGCGGTCCGGGATTTCCAAGGCCGACCCAAATTTGCATGGCGTGTCCTTAGCGAGGGAAGCGGGAAAGCGAAACGCCGGACCTCTTGCGAAGCCCGGCGTCCGTTAGCCAGTGATGGCGATGATGCGTTATTCGGCGGTTTCGCCTTCAGCCGCTTCGCTGCCGGTGCTCTTGAGCGCTGACGGAGCAACCAAGGTGGCGATGGTGAAATCGCGGTCGGTGATCGCGCTCTTCACGCCCTTGGGTAGGGTGACTTCGCTGATGTGGATCGAATCGCCGATTTCCTTGCCGGTGACATCGATCTGAATTTCTTCCGGAATGTCAGCATTCGGGCAGATCAGTTCCAGCTCGTGACGGACGACGTTTAGCACGGCGCCCTTCTTGAGACCGGGCGAGGCTTCTTCGTTGACGAACACGACGGGCACCTGCACTTCGACCATGCTGTCGCCGGTCATGCGCAGGAAATCGACGTGAATCGGACGGTCGGTCACCGGGTGGAACGCGACATCCTTGGGCAGAGTGCGAATGGTCTTGCCACCGATCTCGATGTTGACGATCGAGTTCATGAAGTGGCCGGTGTTCAGCTGACGCACCAGTTCCTTCAGCTCGACGTGGATCATGGTGGGTTCTTCCTTGCCGCCATAAATGACAGCAGGAGTCCGACCTTCGCGGCGAATTGCACGGGAGGCTCCCTTGCCAGCCCGTTCGCGCGCTTCAGCCGGCAGGTTCAGAGCTTCGCTCATAATAGTGCCTTTCGAATGCGTGTTGATTAGAGATTATCGAACGCACCGCCTCCAGGGATGACCGGGACGTCGAAGCGCGGGCCGTTAGTGGCAAGCGGGCCAATTGGCAAGCGAATTAGGGCGGAGTCAGGCCAAGGCTAGGGCAGCCTTTGGACGCGGTAGCCCTGTGCTTGCAGCAGGCTAGCCAGTCCCTCGGGCCCCACCAGATGGGCAGCACCGACCGCAATCAGTGGCTTGGGCTCGGCTTTGAGCCGCGGGATGATCGCAGCCACCCAGTCGCGGTTGCGCTGCACCAGCAAGGCTTCACGCAGGTCGGGATCGGCAAGAATGCCGGTGCGGCTTGCCTGCTCCAGCGCGGCAGTATCGCCCATCCGCCATGCGCGGCGTAGCTTGTCGGCCTGTGTCTTTGAACCCTCTGACCCGGAAACCACTGCCGCAAGCAAATCACGTTGGTCACTTTCGGGCAAGCGGTCAAAGATCGACAGCTGTGCCTTTGCGCCTTCAAGCTCATGCACAGGGCGTCCGGCAAATTCGCGGATCAGCGCGCGATCAACGCCGTTGGCCGGATCGCCATCGGCATCGATCTGCGCCAGTGTCAGCGCGGCGGCCCAGGTTTCGGTTGCGTTGAATTGGTTGGGGTCAAGTCCGCCGTTATCGAGAAGAGTTGAGAGCGCTGGCTTGAGATCGTCTGTAACCCGCTGTTCAAGCGGCGGCATTTCAGGAGTATGGCCAAGCGCCGCAAAGGTTGCAGCCAGCCCGGCTTGATCATCCAACGCTGCAATCTCAACCACCAGCACGTCCGCTTCATTCACCGCTGCAGCAATCGCCGGCGTGCGCCATTGGGTGCCATCGGGGAGGGCATGGATGGTGCCGATCATCCAGCCCTCCACCGCGCCATCGGCGTTGGCGATTTCGTAGAGCAGCGGATTGGGCGGCCCGCTGTCAGGTGCCGTTTCCAGGGCATCGCTGCACCCGGCCAAGGCTAGAACAAGGATGGGGGCCAGCACGGCAGCAATAAGACTGCGCGCAGTATGCATCATGCTGGCCCCATTCAGGTGGAACACCTTCACCCTTTCCGACTTACTTTACCCGCATGGTGGTGATGCCCTTGTCGGCGAGGTAATCCTGCACGCTCTTGGCACCGGCAAGGTGGCCTGCGCCCACCGCGATGAACACCGTGCCGGGCTGATCGAGCCGGGTGTCGATCCACTCGGCCCAATTGGCGTTGCGGCTGTAAAGCAGCGCCTCGGCCACAGCTGGATCGGTCATGCCTTCGTTCATCACCTCGGCGAGTTTGTCGGGATTGCCTTGCGCCCATTCCGAAACCATCCGGTCGAGCATCGGTGCAACTTCGTCCATGCCCTCGGCCGCTTCCATCAGGAAGGTGACCTGCGCGGATTGCTCCATCCCGTCAAAGATGCCGAGCTGAAATTCGGCCGTTTCCAACGCGCCCTGCGGCTTGTCGCCGATCTTCGACAGCAATACTTTTTCGACCCCAGCGCCGGGCGTATAGCCCTGCTGCATCAAAGGGATCAGCGACAGCGTAAGCCCGGTCAACCACGGCTTGAACTGATCGAACGCAGCCGGAGGCGCGCCGATCTTGGCCAGTGCGGCTTCGTAAGTGCTGGTCTGTTCGGGAGTCAGCAACGAACGGAGCGTCGTGCCTGCGGGCAGCATGCCCTTTGTTTGGGCAAGCTGTCCCATCGCCGCTTCGCTAGCGGGATCCATCGGGATTTCTGTGACGAAGGTATCCGATCCCGTCAGCGCTTTATCGATCGTGGCATCGTACCACTCGATCCCTTCGGGCAGCACATGCACGGTGCCGAACAGGTAGATGGTTGTGTCTTCATCGGCGACTTTCCACAGCGCCGGACCCTTGGCCATCGCCGGTGTGGCGGCGGCTTCGGTGGCGGCGTGATGATCAGCCAGTGCCGGGTTGGCGGCGAACAGGGCGAAGGGTGCAGCGGTCAGAGCAAGCAGATTGGCAAGTTTCATGGGTATTCTCCTTGGGACTAAATGGTTGGATTGTAGGGATTGGAAAGATGTGGGTTTTCGAAAGGTCAGAAATACTTTCGGGCGAAGCCGAAACAGCACCACACGACGCATACGGCGAGGAACACGATCATCGGGTCTTGCGCGGGCACCCATCCGGCTCGTGATGCGATCCACCAGGCCGGGGTGAGGAACAGGTAGGCATGGACCGCGACGAAACCGCCATCACGATAGGCATTGGCTTCGTGTTCATCGACCCGGCGCCACCACATCCATGTCAGGACAGGGACGGGGATAAGCCATAAGGCGATGAGGCTGATGGCGATGACCGATGTGATCGGTGCGTTAGAGAACACGCCGTTCGCGCTGTCGTCACTTGCGGCGAGAATGATTCCCACCGGCATGCTGATAACCATCGCCGCGATCAGAATCATCCTCGCGCTTTTCACGCGCGGCGCCTCTGGTTCATTGTGTCCGCGCGGCCAGAAGCGCCACATTGCGTAGGCGACGCCGGCAAAGACCAGCACCATGACTGCGAGGATCGCGATGAATACCAGGCCGAAATTGCCATCGCTGATCGCTGCGTAAGAAAAGCCGGCCATTAGGCTAGCGATGAACAAGAGCAGTAAACCTCCGCCCACGCCGATCAAGCCGCGCCTCAGCAGCACTGCGCCATCCGAAGGTTGCTGATCTAGATCGGAAGGATCAAGCTTCATCATGGAAAATCTCCTCAATCGGCATGTCGAACAGCCTGGCAATGCGAAAGGCCAGGGGAAGGGATGGGTCGTGCTTGCCAGTTTCAATGGCGTTGACGGCTTGCCGCGAAACGTCGAGGTGCACCGCGAGATCGGCTTGGCTCCAGTCGCGCTCAGCACGCAGGACCTTGAGACGGTTCTTCATCTCAACCCCCTCAACCAGCGGACGTGGAACTCGATGTAGAACGCGATGATGGCGAAAAACCCGGCTATTTCGGCGGGAATATCCCGTCCGCTCTCATTGCCGGTTAAACCATCATAAAATCCCTCAAGGAACGGCAGGCCGAGGAATCCGAACACCATGCCGGCAAAGGCGAGCGATGTGCCTGACTGCCACAGGGTTTCAATGTACTCGTCACGGAAGCGGCGGATCAGCATTACTGCGAGTGGTACGACCATCAATCCGATGCCGAAGCCCTTGACGAAATCGGGCCAGTCAAACGCAAAGCTGAGGATCGCGCCAACCGTCGCCACCCCGCCGACATGGGCCATGGTGAGGTAGAGTTTGGTGCGGTCTTCACGGGTCATCGTGCATCCCTCCATCGCAGGAACTGGAAGATCGCGACGAACAGGATCATGTACCAGACCCAGATACTGATCATGGCCATATCCACCGTAATCTTGTTTGTGACCCATCGGATCATCGGCGGCCCTTTGCTCAGCGGACCCACCCCAAGGTAATAGATTTGGGTAATTGCAAAAATTGTCAGCGGGATGGTTATACTTGCGTACGCCAGTACTGAAACGCTCCGGCGCCACAACGTATCTGAATAGTCGTCCCGCATAAATTTTGCACAGATGAGAAACGGCAGAATGATAAACGTAACAATTTGAAAGAGCACAATCATTGAATTAGTCATTGGGGACGGAAGTACCTCTATAAGATCTTCGTCGATAATCATGTCTGCGAGCAAAACACACACGAACAATGCCATTACTGCGGCACTAAAATCCATCAGCCAGAAATAGCTGCGATAGCGTATGGTTTTCAGAGGCTTGTCCGTTTTTTGCATTGGTGGCTCGCGGTCTAGTGGTTATGGCAATGCGGCGGAGGGGCGGGGCGTGCCCCTCCGCCTGCGGGGGCCTCACGCGCCGGGGTTGGTGCTGCGCGAGGCGGGGGTGGCTTCGGCGAAGCGGGCCTTGTTCGCATTGGCCTCGGCGATGGCGATGCGCACCTTGGTCCGGGCTTCGGCCAGAGCGACCGCGCGGCACTGCTGTTCATAATGCCGTGCGGCGACGCCGGGGGTGCCGGTTTCGCACAGTCCGCGAACCTTCGATTCGACGCGACGGTTGAGCTGTTCGACGCCTGCCTTGGTGGTCAGGTCGATGTCAGCGTGGCTGATCGTTTCGGCTGGGGCGGCGGCAAGCGGGGTGGCAAGGATCGCCAGAGGGGCGAGGATGAGGGCAAAGTTACGCATGTCAGGTTCTCCTGGGGATGAGAAGTTTGTCACATCAACCTTCCTGAATGTCAGGTTGCCCTTACTTTATGTCGCGATTCACTGACCATGTCAACATTACCTTACAAATGGTCATGATCACCTTACGAAAACCGCAGATTTCTGCGGGTTTGAAGGAGGTAAAAGCGGGGCTTGCTGCGCTGCGGCATTGACCCGCTGGGGGGCATGAGCCATGGCCACGGCGATGGAATCGATAGCCAAAACCGCCCTCGGCGAATCGTCCGTGACCGCGAGTCGCGATCCGGCGCGCTCGTTTCAGGACATGATCCTGACGCTGCATGATTTCTGGAGCGCGCAAGGTTGCGTGATCCTCCAGCCCTATGACATGCGCATGGGCGCGGGGACGTTCCACACGGCGACCACATTGCGCGCGCTTGGGCCGCAGCCGTGGAATGCGGCCTTCGTGCAACCCTGCCGCCGCCCAACTGATGGGCGATACGGGGAGAACCCCAATCGGTTGCAGCATTACTACCAGTATCAGGTCATCCTGAAGCCTTCGCCGTCGGACATCCAGGAGCTCTATCTCAAGAGCCTTAACGCTATCGGGATCGACCCGCTCGCCCACGATATCCGCTTTGTCGAGGATGACTGGGAAAGCCCGACGCTCGGCGCATGGGGACTGGGCTGGGAGGTCTGGTGCGATGGGATGGAAGTGACGCAGTTCACCTATTTCCAGCAGATGGGCGGCTTCGACTGCAAGCCGGTGGCGGGCGAATTGACCTACGGGCTGGAACGCCTCGCGATGTACATTCAGGGCGTCGACAACGTCTATGATCTGGCGTTCAATACCGCCGGGGTGTCGTATGGCGATGTGTTTCTCGAAAACGAGAGGCAGATGTCGAAGTGGAACTTTGAAGTCGCCGATACCGCTGCGCTGTTCGACCTGTTCGCCAAAGCTGAAGCCGAGTGCCGCAATGCCCTGTCCGCTGGCGTGCCGATTGCAGCCTATGAACAGGCGGTTGAGGCGAGCCACGTGTTCAATTTGTTGCAAGCGCGCGGCGTGATCTCGGTGCAGGAACGCGCCAGCTACATGGGCCGGGTGCGCGATTTGGCGCGGTCTTCGTGCGAGTCTTATGCCGCCAAGATGACACCCGAATGGGAAGCAAAATATCCCGGATGGAGCCTCGTCTGATGGCTGATTTCCTGCTCGAACTGCGCTGTGAGGAAATCCCTGCCCGGATGCAACCGAAGGCCAAGGAGGATCTGGCGCGGCTGTTCGCTGATGCACTGGCCAAGGCCGGTCTGGCGGCGGGTCTGATCGAAACCTTTGCCACGCCGCGCAGATTGGCCCTGATTGCCAAAGACCTACCGCTGGCGACCACGGCTGTGAGCGAGGAAACCAAGGGGCCAAAGGTCGGAGCACCGCCGCAAGCGCTGGAGGGTTTCCTGCGCAAGGTTGGCCTCAATGCGGAGCAGCTGACCGAGCGAGACGGTGTGTATTTCGCAGTGGTCGAAAAGCCGGGGCGCGACACCGCAGAGGTGCTGGCCGAGACAATCCCGGCGATCATTCGCGCCTTTCCCTGGCCCAAATCGATGCGCTGGGGCGCAGCTTCGATCACCACCGAAAGCTTGCGCTGGGTGCGTCCGCTCTCGGGGATCATCGCTTTGCTGGACGACGCGGTAGTCCTTTGCGGGATTGACGGGATCGTCAGCGGGCGCACGACCGAGGGGCACCGCTTCCATCATTCCGGCCCGGTCGATATCGCCAACGCCGGGGCCTATATCGAAACCCTGCGCGCGGCGCATGTGATCGTCCATTTCTCCGAACGCTGCAAACTCATCCGCGAAGGCGCAGCGAAGGCGGCGGCCGAGGCGGGACTGACCCTAGTCGCTGATGAGGGGCTGGTGATCGAAAATGCCGGCCTGACCGAATGGCCCGTGCCGCTGCTCGGCCGCTTCGACGAGGCGTTTCTCAACGTACCGCCCGAAGTGATTCAGCTCACCGCGCGGGTGAACCAGAAGTATTTCGTGTGCGAAGACAGCGCGGGCAAACTCGCCAACGCCTTTGTCTGCACGGCCAATATCGACGCGATTGATCCGGCGGTGGTGGTCGATGGCAACCGCAAGGTTCTGGCCGCAAGACTTTCCGACGCAAGGTTTTTCTGGGAGCAGGACCAGAAGAAAACCCTCGCCGAGCACGCCAAAGGGCTGGAGCGGATCACCTTCCACGAAAAGCTGGGCACGGTCGCCGACAAGGTCGAGCGGGTTGCCAAGTTGGCGCGGTGGTTGTGCGAGGAGGGGATTGTCGCTGGCAACCCCGACCTCGCCGAACATGCCGCACGCTTGTGCAAGGCCGATCTCGTCACCGAGATGGTCGGCGAGTTCCCCGAATTGCAGGGGCTTATGGGCGGTTACTACGCCGCCAAGGAAGGCCTCCCGCAGGAGGTCGCCGAGGCGATCCGCGATCACTACAAGCCGGTCGGGCAGGGCGACGATGTGCCGACGGCTCCGGTGACGGTTGCGGTGTCGCTGGCGGATAAGCTGGATACGCTGATGTGCTTCTTCGCCATCGATGAGAAGCCGACGGGATCGAAGGATCCGTTCGCCCTTCGCCGTGCGGCGCTCTCAGTCATCAGACTTGTTCTTGAAAACGGCCTGCGGTTCTCGGTCGATTCGACCTTGGAAACCATGACCGACGTGATTTCGATGGGACGCCGTGACGATGAAGGACAGGCTTGTCGTGACGATCTCGACGCGCTTTTGCTGAACGAAATTGCGTCCGGTTCGGCTGGCCTGCATTGGTTCATTCTCGACCGCCTCAAAGTGCAACAGCGCGATGCCGGTATCCGGCATGACCTGGTCGATGCCGTCATTGCAAAGGACGACGATCTCGTCCGCCTACTCGCCCGCGTCCATGCGCTCCAGGCCTTCGTCACCACCGAGGACGGCACCAACCTCCTCGCAGGCTACAAGCGCGCTGCGAACATCCTCAAGAAGGAAGGCTGGGACGCCCAATCCCGTCTCCCCGGACTTGATCCGGGGTCTCGCTCCCTTTCTGGCGACGATGAAGAAGCGGGATCCCGGCTCGGGGGCCGGGACGACGTGGTTGTGCAGCTATCGTATACCCCAGAACCCGCTGAAGCCGCTCTAATCGACGCGCTCGCCGCCGCTGCTCCGCGCGCTGCCGACGCTGTGGGAGAGGAACGCTTCGCCGATGCTATGGCGGCGCTGGCCACCTTGCGCGCGCCCATCGATCGCTTCTTTGAAGAGGTGATCGTCAACGACGCAGATGCGAACAAGCGCGCTGCGCGGCTTGCGCTGCTTGCACGGTTTCGCAATGCGGTGCACCGGGTCGCCGATTTCAGCCGGATTGAGGGTTGAAATTCCTCGCCGCTCTTAATTAAACACACTGCTCGGGAACCGCTATGACATTGAAGACGGTCTATGTTTTCGGGGGCAAAGCCGACCACTCCGATCCGCGCCAGAAGGACAAGACCGTCGCAGGCGGCAAGGGTGCAAACCTTGCCGAGATGGCCAGCATCGGCCTGCCGGTGCCTCCGGGCTTCACAATCACGACCGAAGAATGTGTGCGTTATCTGCAAGATGGCGCTGATTTCTCCGACGAGTTGCGAGCTGCTGTTGCCGCCGCGCTGACCCATGTTGAAGCGACCGTGGGCAAGAATTTCGGCGACGCCGCTGATCCGCTGCTGGTGTCGGTACGTTCCGGCGCGCGCGTTTCGATGCCGGGGATGATGGACACCGTCCTCAACCTTGGGCTGAACGACGCGACCGTTGCGGGGCTTGCTGCATCGTCTGGCGATGCCCGGTTTGCGTGGGATTCGTACCGCCGGTTCATCCAGATGTATTCCGACGTGGTGCTCGGCCTCGATCACGGATTGTTCGAAGAGGCGTTAGAGATCGTTAAGGAAGACAAGGGCTTTTACAGCGATACGGAACTAACCTCTGAAGATTGGCAGGCGCTGGTCAGCGAATACAAGGGCATCGTATCGGACGAACTCGGCCGCCCATTCCCGCAGGATGTGCATGAACAATTGTGGGGCGCCATCCGCGCGGTGTTCGACAGCTGGGATTCAGACCGCGCCAAAGTGTACCGCCGCCTGAACGACATCCCCGGAGACTGGGGCACCGCTGTCAATGTGCAGGCAATGGTGTTCGGCAACATGGGCGATACCAGCGCCACCGGGGTCGCCTTCACGCGTGATCCAGCGACCGGCGAGCGCGCCTATTACGGCGAATACCTGATCAATGCGCAGGGCGAAGACGTGGTCGCGGGCATCCGCACGCCGCAATACCTCACCAAGGCAGCGCGTGCGACCGCCGGGGCCAAGCCGCTCAGCATGGAAGAGGCATTGCCCGATGCTTACGGCGAACTCGCCCGCGTGTTCGATCTGCTGGAACTGCATTACAAAGACATGCAGGATATTGAATTCACCGTGGAACGCGGCACGCTCTGGATGCTGCAAACCCGCTCGGGCAAGCGCACGGCCAAGGCTGCGCTCAAGATGGCGGTCGATATGGTCGAGGAAGGCCTGATCGACACGCGTGAGGCGGTGCGACGGGTCGATCCGATGGCGCTCGACCAGTTGTTGCACCCGACGCTGGATCCGCAAGCCGAGCGAAACGTGCTCACGACTGGGCTTCCAGCATCGCCGGGCGCGGCGGCGGGCAAGATCGTGCTCGATGCCGATACGGCCGAGCAATGGGCTGGCCGGGGGGAGAAGGTTATTCTCGTCCGGGTTGAGACCTCTCCCGAAGACATTCACGGGATGCACGCGGCACAGGGCATCCTTACTGCGCGTGGCGGCATGACGTCACATGCGGCGGTGGTTGCGCGCGGCATGGGTCGGCCTTGTGTGTCGGGCGCAGGGGCCGTGTCGATCGACCGCGCCACCCGCACGCTGAGGATCGGCAATCACGAACTCAAAGAGGGCGATGCCATCACCCTCGATGGCGCAACCGGGCAGGTGATGCTCGGCATCGTGCCCACGGTCGAACCTGAACTGGCAGGCGATTTCGGCACCCTGATGGTGTGGGCGGACGAGCTGCGGCGGATGCGGGTGCGCACCAATGCGGAAACGCCCGACGATTGCCGCATGGCGCGGCAGTTTGGTGCTGAGGGCATCGGGCTTTGCCGCACAGAACATATGTTTTTTGAGGCAAGCCGGATCAGCCTGGTGCGCCAGATGATCCTAGCCGATGACGAGGCTGGACGCCGCCGCGCGCTGGAAAAACTGCTGCCTGAACAGCGCGCCGATTTCACCGCAATTTTTGAGGTGATGGCGGGCTTGCCGTGCACGATCCGCCTACTCGATCCGCCGCTGCACGAATTTCTGCCGCACGCGGACGAGGATTTCGCTGAACTTGCCGATGCGACCGGGCTAGGGGTTGATCACCTCAAACGCCGCGCGGGCGAGCTGCACGAATTCAACCCGATGCTGGGCCATCGTGGATGCCGCCTGGGGATCACCTATCCCGAAATCTATGAGATGCAGGTGCGCGCGATTTTTGAAGCGGTTTGCGCTGTGAAAGTGTCATCGGGTGAAGCACCGCTGCCCGAAATCATGATCCCGCTGGTCGCCACCAAGCGCGAATTGGCGATTTTGCGTGTATTGGTCGACAGAGTGGCTGAGGCGGTTTTCGCCGAGGTCGGTACGCGGGTGGAATATCTTGTCGGCACCATGATCGAACTGCCCCGTGCTGCGCTGATGGCGGGTGAGATTGCTGAGGAAGGCGCGTTCTTTTCCTTCGGCACCAATGACCTGACGCAGACCACGCTCGGCGTATCGCGCGATGATGCGGCGCGGTTCCTCAGCGTTTATGTCGACAAGGGGATTTTCCCGCGCGACCCCTTCGTCAGCTTGGATATCGAAGGCGTCGGGCAGCTAGTTGAATTGGCCGCGGAGCGCGGCAGGGCCACGCGGCCCGACATCAAGCTGGGCATTTGCGGCGAACATGGCGGCGATCCGGCGAGCATCGCGTTCTGCGAAAGGGTTGGGCTCGATTATGTCAGCGCCTCGCCGTACCGCGTGCCAATTGCGCGGCTTGCCGCGGCCCAAGCTGCACTCAAGGCTTAAGTTCCGGCGAGGGATCGGCGCCCCGTCAAAGTGATGATCTCAAAGGTTTCGGCAGTCTTGCCATCCCCATCAGCGCGCGCAGCAAAGGCGGCGCGGGCGCGGGCGAGGGCGGCTTTGCCGAGCGGCGTAGCAGGGCGGGCGAGGGCGTTGCCCAAGCCCTGATCGCGCAGGTCAGCCACCAACCGGTCAAGGCTGGAGTAACGCACCGTCAACGCATGGCTATCGACCACCGGGTCTTTCCACCCCGCGCGCTGGAGCAATTGCGGCGCGGCGCGGGCATCAACCATCGGATGTAGGCGCGCGGCGGGCCGATCCGGCTCCGCTGCCATCATCGCTTGGCGCAGGGCTGGCAGGCTCTGCCCGCCGATGAAGCTGGCAATTACCAAGCCGCCAGGTTTGAGCGCGTTGCGAAGGTGGATCAGCGCGCCGGGAAGATCATTGATCGCATCGAGCTGCCCGACGACCGCGATGCAATCATAGCCGCCTTCGGACAATGGCTCAGCCGGATTGGCGATAAGGCTTGTCGTGACTGCCGTATTTGTGTGCTGAAAGTGTCCTGCCAGTCCGGTGGTGTAATGGCCGATGACCAAGGCGCGTTGCGGTTCAATTCGAACAAAGCTCAACCGCTCGATCATGTCATCGGCGATGTCGTTGATCAGGAAAGTCGCCGCATCATTGTGATCTCGCATACGCCCTGCCGACCGCAGCGCCCGTGCCACACGGCGATGTTCGGCGAAGATAGTCGGGACTTGGGCGCTGTTCATCGCCAACGCCCTGCCGCGCTTGCAAGCACAGCGCAAGCCGTGCGACACCTTTCAACATGGCGTTGGTCGCACAGCTTGTTCGGGGTATCCAGCCCGTGGTCGATTTGATCTATCCCCCACGCTGCCCAGCGTGCGGCGTAGCGATTGCAGATCAGCACGGGTTATGTGTCGATTGCTGGAGCACGCTCGAAATGCCCGCCGAAATGGGTGGGGACCGCGCAATAGTGCCGGTATTTGCCGCGACGACCTACGGCGAGACGTCGCGAAAGCTGGTGCTGGCCTATAAGCATGGAGGACGGATCGCGCTTTCGCAGCTATTGGCCCGGCTAATGGCGGCGCGGTTGCCTGATATGCGCGAGGCAACTGCGCCTCCCTTGCTCGTCCCGGTGCCTTTGCACCGCTGGCGGTTATGGCAGCGCGGGTTCAATCAGGCCGCGTTGCTTGCGAGCGAACTGGCGAAGTTGGGTAAGGGCGAGGCGCTGGTCGATGGTTTGGTCCGCCGGAAACGCACGCCGAGCCTTGGCGGGTTGGGCCGTGAGGCGCGTGACCGGGCCTTGTCAGGGGCGATTGCAGTAAATTCGGGCCGCGCTGCAATGCTGGAGGGCCGCGATATCATTCTGATCGACGATGTCTTTACCAGCGGCGCAACGAGCCGTGCGTGCATCAGTGCAATACGACAAGCGCGTCCCGCAAGCATCGCCATCGCCTGCTTTGCGCAGGTTGAAGCCAATGAGAGCCATGTCGGCCCGTTCATGTGACCAGAAAAACATAACGCCCGGGGTCTTTTGGACCCCGGGCGCCACGTGACGAAACGGTGTGGATCCACCCTTGCGGGCTGTGGCGACCACCCCCTAACTTGGTCGCCGGGATCCTGTCCCTTGTCGTTCAATCGGTCGCGCTGGCACCCCGCTGCCAGCCTGCGGCCCGATCACCCCCCGAACGTGGCACCAGGCGGTGCCGCTGTTCAGTTGAGAACCTCCCGAAGGCTGCTCCGGTGCCCTTCTTTCATCTCGTTGGATAAGGCGGAAGACCAAACCTTGAGCGGACGACTTTTTTGCATCTTGATGTTGTGAACGTGCAACATTCGTCGCAAGAGCTGCGGGCCTGCGGCATGATTGATTTAGTCCGCAGCCGCTTTGCGCTGCACAAATTGCCACGGAGCCAGATGTGACCGACATTCCCTTGACCATTGACGAGCGCGAATCTGGCAGCGTCTTTGCGCCCAAATTTGATGCGGCAGGATTGCTGACCGCGGTGGTGGTCGATCACGCCACGGCTACGGTTTTGGTGGTTGCACATATGAACCGCGAGGCGTTGGACGCGACGCTGGCGACGGGCCGGGTCCATTTCTGGTCGCGTTCCCGCGCGAGCCTGTGGATGAAGGGGGAGACATCGGGCAACTACCTGACCGTTGAAGACGTGCTGATCGACTGCGATCAGGATGCCTTGGTGATCCGCGCACGCGCCGCCGGGCCAACCTGTCACACCGGCGCGCAAAGCTGCTTCTATCGGCGGGTCGAAATTGGGGATGGTGGGCCCGCTCTCGTTAAGGTCAAGACTTGACGCTCACGTAAAGGGAAGGTATAGCGTGGGCATGGCTACTGCACCCGCCCAGAACCCCGCTACAAACCTTGATCCGGACGTCGCTGCCGAGCCGCGCCGCACTGGAGCGCATCTTGATCGCCCAGATAAGCACGCCCGCGAACAGTTCACGATTTCGGATCTTACTTCCGAGTTTGGCTGCACCGCTCGTGCGCTGCGGTTCTATGAAGATGAAGGCCTGATCAACCCGGCCCGCGTTGGCCTTACCCGCGTGTATTCCAAGCGCGACCGGACCCGGCTTGCGTGGATCATGCGCGCCAAGAATGTCGGGTTCAGCCTGACTGAAATCCGCGAGATGATTGATCTGTATGATCTCGACGATGGCCGGGTTGAACAGCGCCGTGTCACGATCGAGAAATGCCGCACGCATATCGCCAAATTGCAGGCGCAGCGGGCTGACATTGATTCCTCAATCAAGGAACTCACCGATTTTGTCGCCGAGATCCAGAAGCTCGACCTGCGCTGATCAGGCGATCTGCAAAGCTACGCCAACCACGCTTACCCAAGGGATAAAGTGATGCCGACCTATACCGCCCCGACCCGCGACACGCGTTTCATCGTCAACGAAGTGCTTGATCTCGCCAGCTACGGCAACTTGCCAGGTTTTGAGAACGCCACCCCGGACATGATCGACACGGTGATCAACGAAGCGGGCAAGTTCTGCGCCGAAGTGCTCGCACCGATCAATCAGGCGGGTGATGAATACGGCTGCACCCGCCACGAAGACGGCTCGGTCACCACACCTCCGGGTTTCAAAGAAGCCTATCAGGCCTACGTCGAAAGTGCCTGGGGCACGCTTGGTCAGCCTGAAGAATTTGGCGGACAGGGCCTGCCGCACGTGCTCGGCTTTGTGCTCGAGGAATACACTGGCACAGCTAACCAGGCGTTTGCGATGTACCCGGGTCTTACCGCTGGCGCGATTTCGGCGATCTTGGCCAAGGGTAGCGATGATCAGAAGGCAGCCTACTTGCCCAAGATGGTATCGGGCGAATGGTCGGGCACCATGAACCTGACCGAACCGCATTGCGGCACCGATCTCGGCATGATCCGCACAAAGGCTGTGCCCAATGGTGATGGCTCTTACGCGATCACCGGAACCAAGATTTTCATCTCGGCCGGCGAGCACGATCTTACCAGCAACATCATCCATCTGGTTCTTGCCAAGACCCCGGGCGCGCCTGACAGCACCAAGGGCATTTCGTTGTTCATCGTGCCCAAGTTCCTGCTCGACGCGGACGGCAACCCAGGTGCGCGCAATGGCGTCACCTGTGGTTCCATCGAAAAGAAGATGGGTATTCACGGCAACGCCACCTGCCTGCTCAACTATGACGGCGCGACCGGCTTCATGGTCGGAGAGGAGAACAAGGGCCTCGCCGCGATGTTCATCATGATGAACGCGGCGCGGCTTGGCGTTGGCATCCAAGGCTATGCACAGGCCGAAGTCGCTTACCAGAACGCTGTAACCTACGCGCTTGATCGCCGCCAGGGCCGCGCGCTGACTGGCGCTGCTGACCCTGCGGCCAAGGCCGATCCGATCTTTGTCCACCCTGACGTGCGCCGGATGCTGATGGACGCCAAGGTCTTCACCGAAAGCATGCGGGCACTGTGCCTGTGGGGCGCGTTGCAGGTCGATCTGACCCACAAGGCGCAGACCGAGGAAGAGCGTGAGCAGGCTGACTTGCTGATCGGGCTGATGACCCCGGTGATCAAGGGTTATGGCACCGACAAGGGCTATGACATCGCCACCAACATGCAGCAGGTTTACGGCGGGCATGGCTACGTCAAGGAATGGGGCATGGAGCAGTTCGTGCGCGATAGCCGGATCGCGATGATCTACGAAGGTGCCAACGGGGTGCAGGCGATGGACCTGTGCGGCCGCAAGCTCGCGTCAAACGGCGGCAAGGCGATCCAGGCGTTCTTCGCCATGATCGACGAGGAAATCGCGGCAGGCAAGCAGGTGCCTGAACTGAAAGACATGGCCGAAAAGCTTGAAAAGGCGCTGGGCGAACAGAAGGCCGCGACCATGTGGTTCATGCAGAACGCGATGGCCAACCCCAACCACTTGGGCGCGGGCGCGCACCACTACATGCACATTATGGGCATCGTGACATTGGGCTTCTTCTGGCTGAAGATGGCCAAGGTTGCGCTGACCAAGCTAGCTGGTGATCCCGAGGACAAGGCTTTCTACGAAGCCAAGTTGGTTTCGGCCAATTACTACGCCGAACGTTTCCTGCCCGACGCTGGCGCGCTGCGCCGCAAGCTGGAAGCGGGTAGCGAATACATGATGAAGCTCCCGGCTGAGGCTTTCGCTACCGCTGCTTAAATGGATCAGAGCACGGCCGCGGCTGATACGTCGCGGCCGGCGCTGGCATCTAGGGCAGAATCGCGCCCTCTGCGCTTCGATCTGGTACCTTCGCCGCCTAGTCCGAGATGGTCATTAGCCTCTGGGAGCCAGCTTTGACCGCTGGCGCTGCGGCACGCGCAACCCGGTCTGCCAGTGAAGATCGCGGCCCATGTGCGGCTTGCGAGCGTTCCGGCACCGGGGTTCGAGGCGCAGCAGTTGTCTCTGGTTCTTGCGCGGTCACGGGTATGTCGGGGACTGCCGCGGGCGGCGGCGCGGGGATTGGCGCAGCAGCATCCGGTTGATCGTCCTGCTGTGTTGCAGCGAGAACTTTCGTCGCGACTTCCTCGATTGAACCAGTCACCAGCAACGGGCTTCCGCCAACCATGCCGACATTGGTCTGGCCATTTTCGCCTGTCCGCAACCAGGCGATGTTTTCGGCCACGACAAGATAATTGCCGCCGCGCGATTCGAGCAGGACGAATTTCATCGCTTATCTCCCAACCGATAGGCGAATTGCGCAACGGATTGAGACTAGCCTAGCCGTCGGCCGGTTAAGAAGGCTTACTCCACCGGTAAAAAATCTGGGACGGAGAGGTAACGCTCGCCCGTGTCATAATTGAAACCCATCACGCGCGCGCCTGTTGGCAGATCGGATAGCTTCTTGGCGATTGCGGCGAGCGTCGCGCCGGATGAAATCCCTACCAGCATCCCCTCTTCGCGCGCGGCGCGGCGGGCCATCTCCTTGGCGTCGTCAGCCCCGACTGCGATGGCTCCGTCGATTGATGCTGTGTGCAAGTTACCGGGAATGAAGCCTGCCCCAATGCCCTGGATCGGGTGCGGGCCAGGCTGGCCACCACTGATGACAGGCGAGGCTTCAGGTTCGACGCCATAGGCCTTGAAGCTGGGCCAGTGCCTTTTGAGTTCTTCAGCGCAGCCAGTCAGGTGACCACCAGTACCGACCCCGGTGATCATCACGTCAATCGGGCTGTCGGCAAAATCGGCGAGGATTTCCTGCGCTGTTGTGCGCGCATGGATTGCAGGATTGGCAGCATTGTCGAACTGGCTCGGCATCCATGCGCCGGGCGTCTGATCGACCAGTTCCTGCGCGCGTTCAATCGCGCCCTTCATCCCCTTTTCGCGCGGGGTGAGGTCGAAGCTTGCACCATAGGCAAGCATCAACCGGCGGCGCTCAATCGACATCGATTCGGGCATGACCAGCACCAGCTTGTAACCCTTAACCGCGGCGACCATCGCAAGGCCGATCCCGGTGTTGCCGCTAGTCGGTTCGACAATGGTACCTCCGGGTTGCAACTTGCCCGAAGCCTCAGCATCCTCGACCATTGCCAACGCGATGCGATCCTTGATCGAACCGCCGGGGTTGGAGCGTTCGGACTTCACCCAAACTTCGTGATTGGGAAACATGCGTGCCAGGCGAATGTGCGGGGTTGCGCCGATGGTCGCAAGGATCGAGTCAGCTTTCATGTGGTCACCTCTCTTTTGAGCGCAGCGGGTTCAAAACTGCGCGCGCGGCGCAGTTCGGGGAAATACCACGCCCATACCAATGTCACGAATATCGCACCCGCGCCGCCGAATACAACCGCGCCAGTCGCGCCAAGGATCGCAGCGGCCAGACCCGATTGCATCTCACCCAGCTCATTCGAGGCCGAGATGGCAAGGCCCGAGATTGCCGAAACCCGCCCGCGCTTGTCATCCGGCGTGAACAATTGCACCAGCGATGAACGGATGAAGACCGAGATCATGTCGATCCCGCCCATCACTGCGAGGATCGCCAGCGACAGGATGAAGTTGCGTGAAAAAGCAAAGGCAATCGTCACCGCGCCGAACGCGGCGACCGCCCACAGCATTTTCATGCCGACCTCCCGTTCAAGCGGGCGGAATGACAGCCACAGCGCCACGCTCGCCGCGCCAAGTGCTGGGGCTGCGCGCATCAGGCCGAGCCCCTCTGGCCCGACAAACAGGATATCTCGCGCAAATACCGGCAACAGCGCAGTCGCCCCCGCCAGCAGCACTGCGAAAAGATCGAGCGTGATGCACCCGAGCAAAAACCGTTCGCGCCAGACATAGACAAGCCCTTCAACGATCTGGCGCAGTGGTTTCAGGCGCGGGCCTTCATGCACGGCGCGGATCGGACGCACGGTGAGGATCAACACCATCGCCGCCATCAGCAACCCCGCCGACATGGCATGAGGCAGCCACGCCGCTTTGGCGAAGATCAGGCCGCCGACCGCAGGCCCGGCAACGCTGGCGGATTGCCATGCGATAGAAGACAGCGCGATGGCGCGGGGCAGAAGGGCAGGGGGGACGATATTAGGAGCAATCGCGCTCATCGAAGGGCCGACGAATACCCGCGCGGCGCCATGGGCCGCGGCAAGCGCGAACAGGATCGGGATGGTAAGCGCATCTTGCCAGGTCATCACCGCCAGCAGCACCGCAACGCAGCCATCGATGCCGTTGGCAAAGGCAGCCACGTGCCGGCGATCAAACCGGTCAGCCGCCAGTCCAGCGACCGGGGTCAGCACAAACAGTGGAATAAACTGCGCAAGGCCGAGCAATCCGAGTTGGAACGAGGCTTCGGCCACGCTCATCCCGTAATCGTCACGCGCGATCTCGTAGAGCTGATAGCCAAGCAGAACGACCATCGACATGGTCGCAAACACCGCCATGAAGCGGGCGAGCCAATAGCGGCGGTAATCGCCAATCTGTAGGGGAGAAGTCGGTTCGGTCACGGGAGCGCCATGGCAGGCGCGGGGGCGGCTGCCAAGCAGGTGAAACTTTGCAGCTGTGAGGTTGGCCTATCGCGCCTTAGCGCGAACGGCGTAGGCGCGGGTTGGGCTGCAGTTGGTCGATGATTGAAACGAAGTCATCCAATCGGATGATCCGTTCAAACTGGAAACCCGCGCGATTATCGCGCGTCCAGATCACATAAGCCTCGATCCGGCCCACCACCGGAAGGCGGATAATGATCCGGTCGCCGCGCTGCAATTGCTTGGCATCATCGACCATGAAGCCATGGGCCGACAGGTTGCAAACGTGCAGGTGAAGGTCGCCGTGCACGAAATGCTCGACGATGGCCGGGAAATCGACCGGGTGACGTGCGGCGCGCCGCAAGTCGGTTACACTGAGATTTGCTCCACCAGCCACGCCTTGCGATCCTCCCTATAATTGGGCTCGAACCTAGTGAATGACGCGGAAAGGCTGATAATTGGTAAAAATGGCGTGAGAGGTTTGGTTTTAGCGTTGCACCAAGGCGTGGCGTTTCTTGCCGAGGCTGAGGCGCAGGGTCTGTCCTTCGCTAGGCAGCACGAGGTGCGCAGGATCGGTAATCGTTTCACCATCCAGCTTCACCGCACCTTCGGCTAGCTTGCGTTTGGCCTCTCCGTTCGAGGCGGTTAGGCCGATGTCGGTGAGCAACGCAGCGATACGCATACCATCGGCTCCAACGGCTAGAGTCGGCAGATCCTCACCCGCGCCCGACCCAGCAAATGTCTCGCGCGCGGTTGCTTCGGCGCGCATCGCAGCGTCGGCTCCGCGCACCAGTCTGGTCACTTCGTTGGCAAGCACTTCCTTGGCCGCGTTGATTTCCGCGCCTTCAAGTGTCTCCAACCGCGCAATTTCGTCAATAGGCAGATCGGTGAACAGCCGCAGGAATTTACCCACGTCGCGGTCATCGACGTTGCGCCAATATTGCCAGAAATCATACGCAGGCAGCTGATCTTCGTTGAGCCACACCGCGCCCGCGGCGGTCTTGCCCATCTTTGCGCCATCTGCGGTGGTGAGCAGCGGAGTGGTGAGGCCGAACAATTCCGAGCCATCCATACGGCGGCCCAATTCCAGCCCGTTGACGATATTGCCCCACTGATCACTGCCGCCCATCTGCAAACGCACGCCCATCGTGTGCGAAAGGTGACGGAAGTCATAGCCTTGCAGGATCATATAGTTGAATTCGAGGAAGGTCATCGGCTGTTCGCGTTCAAGGCGCAGCCGCACCGAATCGAAGCTCAGCATCCGGTTGATGGTGAAATGCGTGCCGACCTGCTGAAGCAATTCGATGTAGCCCAATTGCCCCAGCCAATCGTGGTTATTGACCATCACCGCATCGGTCGGCCCGTCGCCAAACGTCAGTAGCTTGTCGAACACCGTGCGGATCGATGCAATGTTGGCCTCGATAGTCTCGTCGGTCAGCATCTTGCGGCTTTCGTCGCGCCCGGTAGGATCGCCAATCCGCGTGGTGCCGCCGCCCATAACCACCACCGGCTTATGGCCGGTCTGCTGCAAGCGCCGCAGCATCATGATCTGGACCAGCGAGCCGATGTGAAGCGAGGGCGCCGTGGCGTCAAACCCGATATAACCGGGCACAATCTGCTTGGCGGCGAGAGCATCGAGCCCTGCCGCATCAGTCATCTGGTGAATATAGCCGCGATCGTCCAGCAGCGTGAGGAGGGCAGATTCGTAGGTGCTCATGGGAGCCGCGCTTAACAGGGGGGAAGGGCGACGGGAAGTGGCTTGCCGGGGCAGGCGCAAGCAGCCACAACCGCACGATGCGCCCGCTCATGCTCCACCGCACCTGCGACCTCGGTCCGATCCGAGCCATTACCGCTTCTGTCACCGCCACACCGCAGGGATGCCAGGCGGAATTCCGGCTTGATGGCAGGATCAGCGGGATCATCCTGCCGCCACCCGAGCAATCAGAGCGGATGGACAATCTGTGGCAGACCACCTGTTTCGAGATTTTCTGGCAACCGCTTGGCGATACCGCTTACCGCGAATTCAATTTTTCACCGTCGGGACGCTGGGCCACTTACGACTTCGATTCTTTCCGCGAAGGGATGCGCGATGCGCCCGTCGCGTCAATATTGGTCGACTGTTCGCATGATGAAGGGGAGCTAATTCTGCGCGCCAGCATCGCAGCCGACCTGCCGTCGCCCGCGCAAGTCGCCTTAAACGCGGTTGTCGAACATGCTGATGGCGGCAAGCAATACTGGGCGCTCGCTTTTCCGCCGGGGCCGCCGGAGTTCCACTCCGAAGCCAACCGGCAGATGATTATTGAGCGCTAGCGGCCTTGGTGCCGAATGGGGCGTTCAATTTCACGATCACGGCGTTGAGCACGAAGGCAAAGCTTACCCAGATAAAATAGGGCACGTTGAGCCAACCCGCAAAACTGTCTCCCGAAACGCGGGGCAACACGACCAACAGCGCCGTGACCGAAGACCATAGCAGCACGTTCTCCGCCAGTGCCCAATCCGGGCGGCGCAGTTTAAAAAACAGCGGCGACCATAGGAAGTGCAGCACGAAGTTAGCGCCGAACAGGGCGAACACCGCCATCCGCGCCTCAGGCGTGGGAGCGGAGGTCAGGCCAATGTAAAAGCTCCATCCCGCGAGGCCCAGGATCGTCGTCCACGCCGGGCCGAACAACCAATCAGGCGGCTGCCAGCGCGGCTTTTTCAATTCGCGGTACCACGGGCCAATATCGGTGAGCGCGCCGCCCACTCCGCCGAGGATGATAGCCCATGCGGCGGCGATAGAGGCTGAGGTCCAATCCATACCCCCGATATAGGCATAAGCGGCGCAAATACCATTGCCTTTACGTTGTCGGTGTTCCACGCCATGCTGTATGAAGACAGGAATTGACCGGCTGCTGGCCGATCCGCAACTGCTGGCAAAGCTCAAGGGACGCAGGGTCGCGCTGGTGGCGCATCCGGCCAGCGTGACGTCAGACCTTACCCATAGCCTCGATGCGCTGATCGCAGCGGGCGTGAATGTGTCGAGCGCGTTCGGCCCTCAGCATGGGCTGAAGGGCGACAAGCAGGACAACATGGTCGAAACCGCGGACGAAATGGATCCGCGCTACGGCATCCCGATCTTCTCGCTTTATGGCGAGGTGCGCCGCCCTACCGGGCAGATGATGACGAGCGCTGATGTGTTCCTGTTCGACCTGCAGGACTTGGGCTGCCGGATCTACACCTTTGTCACGACGCTGCTGTATTTGCTCGAAGAAGCGGCCAAGGCTGGCAAGCAAGTATGGGTGCTCGACCGGCCCAATCCCGCCGGACGTCCGGTTGAAGGCACGTTGTTGGTGCCGGGACAGGAAAGCTTTGTCGGTGCCGCCCCGATGCCGATGCGCCACGGCCTCACGATGGGTGAAATGGGCCACTGGTTTATCGCCCATTTCGGTCTCGACGTCGAATATCGCGTGGTGGCAATGGAAGGCTGGCGTCCTGATGAGGATGGCGGCGTGCAGGGCACAGGCTGGGGCTGGCCGACGTCACTTCTGTGGATCAACCCTTCGCCAAATGCCGCCAACGTCAATATGGCGCGCTGCTATGCTGGCACCGTGATGCTGGAAGGAACCACGCTGTCGGAAGGGCGAGGCACGACGCGACCCCTAGAAGTCTTGTTTGGCGCGCCTGACATTGATGCGGGCGGGGTGCTGAAAGTGATGCGAAAGCTCGCGCCTGAGTGGCTTGAAGGTTGTGCGATCCGCGAATGCTGGTTCGAGCCCACTTTCCACAAACATGCAGGTAAGCTCTGTAATTCATTGATGATCCATGCAGAAGGTGGTTTCTACGATCACCACACCTTCAAGCCGTGGCGGCTTCAGGCGCTGGCGTTCAAGGCGATCCGGCGGCTCTATCCGCATTACGAACTGTGGCGTGATTTCCCTTACGAGTATGAGCTTGATCGGTTGGCGATTGACGTCATCAATGGCGGCCCTTCGCTACGCGAGTGGGTTGATGATGCCGCTGCCACACCCGATGATCTTGACGCCGTGACGTCACATGATGAAGCCGCATGGGTGGCGGCTGTCCGTGAGCATCTGCTCTACTGACTGACGTCACGACGGTACGCCTTTTACGTGGCCGAACATCAAAAGGATGGCGGGTAAACTGTCACCATCGAGAGGAATAGACGAATGGCAACGACAGCAGACAGCGCGCCCCGCGTCCGCTCGGTCAGAGTGACCTTGTGGATCCTGCTCATCGTCTACATCTTCAATTTCATCGACCGCCAGATCGTCAATATTCTGGCCGAACCGATTGCCCGTGATCTCAATCTGAGCGACACGCAGATCGGGTTGATGACGGGGCTGGCCTTCGCGCTGTTCTACACCGTGCTGGGCATCCCGATTGCGCGCTTCGCCGACCGGGGCACGACCAACCGGCCCAAGGTGATCGCGATCGCGCTGGCGCTTTGGTCGCTGATGACGGCGCTGTGCGGGCTGGCGCAGAACTTTGCGCAATTGTTGCTCGCCCGGATCGGCGTAGGCGTGGGGGAGGCGGGCTGCACGCCGCCCGCGCATTCGCTGATCAGCGACATGGTGCCGCCCGAACGACGCAGTTCGGCGCTGGCGTTCTATTCGCTCGGTATTCCGGTTGGGACATTGATGGGCATGATCATCGGCGGCACGCTGGTGGATTTCCTCGGGTGGCGCGAGGCCTTCCTGATTGTTGGCCTGCCGGGGATCGCGCTCGCATTGCTGGTGTGGTTCGTGCTGAAAGACCCGCGCCATGCCGACGCCGCCACGATCCTGCGCAATCAAAGCCAGCCCGCCGCACTGCCGCTGAAGGAAGCGCTGCGTGAAGTCATGCTCTCGCGCGCGTTCGTACTGCTGCTGTTTGCTGGGTCTGCGGCGTCATTCCTAGCCTATGGCAAGACCACTTGGACCACGATCTTCTTCCAGCGCACCCACGGCATGACGCCGGGCGAGGTCGGATTGTGGTTCGGGCTGCTGGCCGGGATCGGGGGAATGCTCGGAACGTGGCTGGGCGGCTATCTGGCTGACCGGTTCGGAACCAAGAATCGCCGCCACGTGCTGAGCGCGCCGGCCATCGGCATGGCGTTGGCGGTGCCATTGGCACTGCTCGCCTATCAGGCGCCGACATGGCCGCTGGCGCTGGCATTGCTGTTCGTGCCGACGGTGTTCAATTCGTTCTATTACGGGCCGACCTATTCGGCAGCGCAAGGTTTGGTGCCGGTGCGGGCAAGGGCGATCGCGGCGGCGACTTTGCTGTTTTTCCAGAACCTGATCGGGTTGGGGCTGGGGCCATTGTTCTTCGGGATGCTGTCAGACTGGATTCAGCCGGTCTACGGCGCCGATAGCGTGCGCTATGTGCTCTACGGCGCGGCGTGTCTGGGGCTGGTTCCGGCGTTCTTCTTCTGGCGCTGCGGGTTGCGACTCAACGACGAGCTGGATCAGAAAGGCTAATCTGGCGGCCGCACCGGTTGCACAAGTGTGACCAGCACGAAGCTGATCAGCATCAGCAGATACCAACTGCCATATTTGGCGATGCTGACCATGCGCCATTCCGCCTCCTGCCCCGGATAATTCCAGGCATTGGCGAAGGTGGCGATATTCTCGGCAAACCAGATGAACAGCGCGACGAGACCGAAACCCAAAAGCAGCGGCATCCAACGATGCGCGCGCCAGTTGCGGAAGTGGACGCGGGTGCGCCAGAAGATCACCGCGGTGGCGGCAAACAGGCCCCAGCGGACGTCGATGGTGAAGTGGTGGGTGAAGAAGTTGGCATAGATCGCCGCCGCCAGCAGCCATGTCGCCCACGCGGGCGGGTAGCCGGTGAAGCGGAAGTCGAAAATCCGCCACACCCGTGCGATGTAGCTGCCGACGGCCGCATACATGAACCCCGAAAACAGCGGCACCGCGCCGATGTGGAGCACGCTTGCCTCGGGATAGGTCCATGATCCGACCTGCGTCTTGAACAGCTCCATCACGGTGCCGACGACGTGGAAGATCAGGATCACCCGCGCCTCGCGCCATGTCTCAAGCCGGAAGGCGAGCATCCCGGCCTGGATGGTGATAGCGGCGAGGGTCAGGAAGTCATAGCGGTGGAGGGGCGCAGTGTCTGGGTAGAACAGGTGCGTGCCAAGCAACAGCGCCAGAAGCAGGCCGCCAAACAGACAGGCCCAGCCTTGCTTGAAACCGAACAGCAGGAATTCGTAGAACGCGAGCCGCCAGCCCGTGCCGGGGTCGAAGGCTTCGAGGCGGAGGCGGACGGCCTCGAAACGGGTGTGGCGGGGTGACGTCATTCAGACTTGGTCGCGGCACAGGCCTGCGGGATCTCGTCCTTCGTAACGATGCGCCGGGCAAGCGACTTGTCGTAGCCGCCCGCGTCGAGATGTATCGCCACTACGGAGGGGAATTGCATGCCCGTTTCAACCGTAAGATTAGGAGCGTCCGGAGCGTTCCCTTCATAAATCAGCGCCGCTCGGCCGAGGCCGCTCAGCTCATAGGTGACGAAATCCATCATGCGATCGAAGCGGACGAGCCGTTCGTCGGGTTTGAGCTCCAGCGCGAAGCCGATCCCACAAACCAGTCCTGGCCCGGAGAACTGCGTGGCCGTCAATTGCGATTGCTGGGCATCGACCGGAAGGGCCTCAGAGCGGGCCACCACAACGTCACGCTGAGGTGGCTGCGCTGCGCAGGATGCGATGGTCAATGCCAATCCGGCTAGCAAAGCTGACCGCAATCTCAAGCCCCGTGCTTCCGCGACAGCTCCCGCATGGCATCATCCAGCCCGTCGAGCGTCAGCGGATACATCCGGTCATTGACCAGCTGCTTGATCATCTTGGTCGACTGCGAATAACCCCACTGCTTTTCCGGAACCGGGTTGAGCCACACGGTTGCGGGGTAGGTGTTCGCCACGCGCTGCAACCAAACCGCGCCCGCTTCCTCGTTCATATGCTCGACGCTGCCGCCCGGATGGGTGACCTCATAGGGGCTCATCGCTGCATCGCCGACGAACACGATCTTGTAATCGTGCCCGTATTTATGGAGCACGTCCCAGGTCTTGGTGCGTTCCTGCCAGCGGCGCTTGTTGTCCTTCCACACACCTTCGTAGAGGCAGTTGTGGAAGTAGAAGAACTCCATGTTCTTGAATTCTGACGTCGCGGCGCTGAACAGCTCTTCGACCAGTTTGATGAAGGGGTCCATCGATCCGCCGACGTCGAGGAACAACAGCAGTTTGACGGCATTGCGCCGCTCGGCACGCATATGGATGTCGAGCCAGCCCTGCTTGGCCGTGCCCTTGATCGTGGCGTCGATATCGAGCTGATCCTGCGCACCTTCGCGGGCGAAACGGCGCAGGCGGCGGAGCGCCATCTTGATGTTGCGGGTGCCGAGTTCGCGGGTCGAATCGAGGTTCTTGAACTCGCGCTTTTCCCAGACCTTGATCGCTTTGCCGTGCTTGGCCTCGCCACCGATGCGCACGCCTTCGGGGTTGTAGCCCGAATTGCCGAACGGCGAGGTGCCGCCGGTGCCGACCCACTTGTTGCCGCCCTGGTGGCGTTTTTCCTGTTCTTCGAGCCGCTTTTTCAACGTCTCCATGATCTCGTCCCAATCGCCCAGCGATTTGATCGCTTCCATTTCCTCGGGCGTCAGGAATTTCTCGGCGACCGCTTTCAGCCAGTCTTCGGGGATGTCGGTCGGGTTCTGCCCGTAATCGGACATGATCCCCTTGAACACCTTGTGGAACACCTGATCGAACCGGTCGAGCAGGCCTTCGTCTTTCACAAAGGTCGCGCGGCTGAGGTAATAAAATGCCTCAGGCGTGGAATCGATCACGTCTTTCTCGAGCGCCTCCAGCAAGGTGAGATGCTCTTTGAAACTGGCGCCGATCCCGGCCGCGCGAAGCTCGTCGATGAAATTGAAGAACATGGCAGGTGCTTAACCCGCGTGCTGCGCGCTGACCAGTCCCCATTCTTGTGAGGGCTTTAGGCCGGCGCTTAACCCTTCGCTTACCAACCTTGGTTAGCAATGCGGCGAACCAAAAAAGGGCCGCGCCGCAATGCATCAGATCGCCATAGACACCGCCAATGCCAAGGCGCTGGAGATGATTCCCGAAAGCTGCGGTGCGGTGACCGTCGGCTGCACCGACGTCGCGGGCGTGGTGGAAGCGGTAATCGCCTCGTCCAAGGCGCTCCGGTCGGAACATGAGGCGCTACGCGAAACCGTGCGTGCGCTGGAGGCTGACCAGACCAAGGTGGCGGAAGCCAGCGACGAAGCCCGTTTGCTGTCGGAGCGCGCGATTGAACGCCTGTCGGAAGGCACCGCGCTGATCCAGTCCTCGCTCGGCCAGATCGCCGGGTTGATCGAGCTCGTCGATACCCTAGGCCAGCACGTCACCAGCTTTTCCGCCGCGATGGAGCAGGTGCGTCGCAGCGCGCAGGATATCGACAATATTGCCGAAACAACCAATATCCTCGCGCTGAACGCCACCATCGAAGCGATGCGGGCTGGCGATGCCGGGCGCACCTTTGCGGTGGTCGCGGCAGAGGTCAAAAGCCTCGCCAATGATACCCGCAAGGCAACCGAGGAAATCGCCCAGACCATCGATGCCTTGGGCGGCGAGGCAGAAGTGATGATCGGCCGGATCGAAACCGGCGCCAAGGCCAGCGGGGAAGCCCGCGCCTCGGTTGCGCGGATCGAAAGCACGATGGCCAATGTTGGCGCGCTGGTGGAGGAGGTCGACAAGCAGAACGACGTCATCGCCCGGTCAACCGGCACCATCAGCGGTCATGTCAACAAAGTGCAGCACGTGCTTTCCAGCTACGATGCGGCATCGCGCAGCAACGAAGACCGGCTGCACGGCGCGCACCGCAAGATGGAAGAGCTGGAAATCACCGCCAGCGAGATGTTCGACCGGATCGTGCAGGCCGGCCTCAGCCCCGAAGACAGCGCGATGGTCGCCCAAGCTCAGGAATTTGCCAAGGCGGTTGCGGCGCATACCGAAGCCGCGTTGGCGAGCGGCGCAGTGACCTTGGCGGCGGTGTTCGATACTGATTACCAGCCGATCCACGGCACAAATCCGCCGCTGTTCCGCACCCGGTTGACCGATTGGGCCGATGCCGAATGGCGCCCTTTCCTCGACCGGGCCAAGGCCAGCGACACCCGCGTGCTTGCTGCGGCTTGCACCGACATGAATGGGTTCCTTCCAACCCACATGACCGATCGTTCACGCCGCCCCACCGGCGATCTCAACCACGACACCCAGTTCTGCCGCAACGGCCGGATCATGCTCGAAGCAATCGACCGCAAGGCCAAGGTTTCCGCCGCACCCTACATGATGGCCGTCTACCGTCAGGACAGCGGCAGCGACAGTTATGTCGTGGTGCGCAACGTCTATGTCCCGCTGGTGATCGGCGGACGGCGCTGGGGCGATTTCGAGCTGGCTTACAGTTTCGATTGAGGGGCCGGATTGGCCAATGTTTCACGCGAAACATTGGCCGCAAGTCCTTCAAAAACGACCTAGAAGGGGTCTAGCCGGGGTCTAGAAGGGGTCTAGATCGGCCTATTTTACGGCCCTTCAGCTCGGGTTGCGACGCGCCATGAATGCCAGCCGTTCGAACAGCATGATGTCCTGTTCGTTCTTGAGCAGCGCGCCGTGCAGCGGCGGGATCGCGCTGGCCGGATTGCTGTTCTGCAAAACCTCCAGCGGCATATCCTCGTTCAGCAGCAGCTTGAGCCAGTCGAGCAACTCGCTGGTCGATGGCTTCTTCTTCAACCCCGGCACTTCGCGCAGGTCGTAGAAGATATCCATCGCCTTCTTCACCAGCATTTTCTGGATGCCGGGGAAGTGGACGTCGATGATTTCCTGCATCGTGTCGCGGTCAGGGAACTTGATGTAGTGGAAGAAACAGCGGCGCAGAAATGCGTCGGGCAGTTCCTTTTCATTGTTCGAGGTGATCACCACGATCGGGCGTTCAATCGCCGTAATCCGCTCCTGCGTTTCGTAAACGTCGAAGCTCATCCGGTCGAGTTCCTGCAACAGATCGTTCGGGAACTCGATATCGGCTTTGTCGATTTCGTCGATCAGCAACACGGGCAGCTCGGGCGCGGTAAAGGCTTCCCACAGCTTGCCCTTCTTGATGTAGTTGCGGATGTCGTGGACGCGCTCTTCGCCCAGCTGACCATCACGCAGCCGCGCCACGGCGTCATATTCATACAGGCCCTGGTGCGCCTTGGTGGTCGATTTGATGTTCCATTCGATCAGCGCCGCACCCATCGCCTTGGAGATTTCATGCGCCAGTACCGTCTTGCCCGTGCCGGGTTCGCCTTTCACCAGCAGGGGGCGGCGCAGCATAACGGCGGCATTGACCGCGACCTTGAGGTCTTCGGTCGCAATATAGGACTGGGTGCCTTCGAAACGCTGCTGATCTGACATCGGGTTTCCTTGTGAGACTGGTTTTCGACGCGCAGCGATAAGGGGCGCTTTCGCGCGGCGCAAGGGGGTGGGAGCTGGCAAATCAGTGAGGCAGCAGCAGGATGCGCTGGGCGATGGCGCTCAACTTGCCTTCGTCCAATGCCGCTGCCGGGTTGTTCCACCCAAGCGTTAGCACATGGTCGCGGCCCGCCGTGTCGCGCAGCAGCCAAGTCAGATTCATTACGCCCGGCTCTGACCCGCCCTTGTAGCCGATGTAGTCCCAGTTGGCTTTGATAAGCGGCGTGGCCGAAGGGTTGATCGCCATGATGTCGAACACCTTAGGATCGGCGTTGCGACGCATGTGGGCGAAGAGCTTTGCGAGGTCTGCAGGGGAAGCGAACCATTCGATGTCGATCGCTTTGGGGCCGTTCGCAAAGGCGGCGTTGACCTCGTCTAGCGACGGATTTGCGACTGTCATCAGCACTTCGGCGGCAACCATCGCATCGGGTGAACGGGTGCGCCATTGGTCAAGAAACATCGGATCCATCGTCTTGAGAATAAACAGTTCGCGCGTGGATAAGAACGGATCGTTGCGCGCCGGATCAGCATGACCGCTGTCGCGCATCAATTTGAGGATGCGGTTTCGCCCTAGCACTGCGATCAACTGATCGGTCGCGGTATTGTCGCTGATCGAAATCATCAGGCTGGCGAGCGTGTGCAGCGTCACGGGCGCGCCTTGCGGCCAATCCTGCAACTGGCCGCTCGGGTAGCTCTTTTCGGTGAGCGCCACGACGTCAGACCATTGGCGGTGGCCCGCCTTCACATCCTCGGCCAGCGCGGCCAGCACATAGAGCTTGAAAGTCGATCCCAGCGCGAGCGGTGTGTTCGCGCCGATGTTGATGACAGGGGTGCCGCCTTCCAGAGGCCCGAACCATGCGTTGACGCTGCCCGGAAGCGCGGCAAGATCGGCGGCGATCTTCTCCGGCGTATCCCCTGCAATTGCCAGCACATCGACTGATGTGAACACCAACTCGCTCACCCGGTTGTCTTCTGCCGGATCAATTGCAATGCCGCCTTTGGCCAGCCCGCGTTCGAACCGGATTTCCAGCGCCGCGCGGGTTCCGTCACGCGGTTCCAGCAGCACGACCTCTACCGCAGCGCCGAATTGCGCGGTGAGATTCGTGCTCAATGCCTTGATCTGCGCAGCGGGGATCGCCGCCTGAAAGCCGTTGCTGAAAACGTCTTCGGGCGCGGCCTTGCCGTTGAGCAATGCCACTACCTGATCAGCGCGCGCCGCGATGGCAGATTGTGTTGATGCGATGGCGGGCGGGTCTTGCGCCAAAGCTGGAACTGAAGGGATCACCAACGCAGACAACATCAACGCAAAAATTGTCCCGCGCATAACCATCGGCCTCATCTCAACCCGCCGCGTCATCGTCCGAACACATCCCATCAGGATCGGGAATGTCTGGCGCAATTTCGAACCCGGCGAGATCACCGTCGCTGATATCACGGCGGAACGGCGGCGGCGGATCGTCGCGCATGAACGCGGCGAAATCTGCGCGGGTGCGGCAGTCCTCGATAAAGTCGTTGTGATCGAAGCGATCTTTCGCGTTGATCAGACTGGTGCTGACCATCGCCAACTCAGCCCGCCGCGCCGCCCTGTGGCAATTGCCTTCCTTGCCGAGGATGCGCCGGGCGAACAGGATATCATACTTGCAATCGGTGCTGCCGAGCCGGGCATAGCCATGCGCAATCCGCGACAAATCCAACGGGGCATCGCGGTAGCTGGCATAGACGAGCACCTGGCGTTTATAGCGCAGCAGTTCATCAACGCTGCCGCCTCTGCGCAGCACACGGTCGCGGTCTTCATCGGCTGAGGCGAGCACGATCCGCTGCACCCGGTCGGGCCGCGCGCCGCGAAAGCCATCAAGCGCCACGACCGCACGGATCGCCGCGCGTGCGCCCATTGAGTGTGAAACGACGGTGATATCCTCAGCCCGAATGGTCAGTTCCGCCAGTACATCGTCAATCGCGCCTTGCGCCCACGAAACCGTTGCCTCGTCGACCGAATAGCTCAAAGCGCCGCCGCGTGAGGGCCAGTGCAGCACCACCACGGGAACCTCTTTCCCCGCCAACTCGCCGATCCGCGCCGCCGTCTCGTGCGCTTCGTCAAAGGTCGTGTTGTAGCCGTGGATGTAGACGATCAACCGGCCCTTGGCGGCAGGCGCTGCGACCTGCTGCTGGATCGCGGTGAGCCATTGCTGTTTGTCATGCTGTGCCAATACCGCGGGCAGCGGTTCGCGCGGAGCCTCCCAGCCATAGCGCCCGCTGCCATAGGTCAGGGTCGGGTGGCGAAATGGCGCCATGACCAATGCCCCTGTTCGGCAATCGGGCAGGGCGCTGGAGAGGAAGAAGAACTGCGATTCGCCCTCGGGCGCGACAGCAAAATCATTGGTCCCGCAGCCTGCCACATAAGGCACCGGGTCAGGGATTTTGAGCCCGCAGGCCCCCAGCAACAGCAGGGCTGCGGCGGCGAATAGTGCCCGCGCGGCGCTACGCATCGATCAGATCGCGATCAATTTCGCCTGCGCGGTTCTGGATGAAGTTGAAGCGGTGTTCCGGGTTGCGGCCCATCAGCTCATCGACGAGCCGCGCAACGCCGGCGCGCTGCTCGAACTCCTGCGGCAGCGTGATGCGGATCAACCCGCGACTTTCGGGCGCCATCGTGGTTTCGCGCAATTGCTGCGGGTTCATTTCGCCAAGCCCCTTGAAGCGGCTCACTTCGACCTTCTTCCCCTTGAACACGCTGGCTTCCAGCTCGGCGCGGTGCGCATCGTCGCGGGCGTAACGGCTCTCCTTGCCCGATGTCAGGCGGTAGAGCGGTGGCTGGGCGAGGAACAGGTGACCGCGTTTCACGATGTCGGGCATTTCCTGAAAGAAGAACGTCATCAGCAGCGTGGCGATATGCGCGCCGTCCACGTCGGCGTCGGTCATGATGATGATGCGGTCATAGCGCAGGTTATCGGCGTTGCAGTCCTTGCGCGTCCCGCAGCCCAGCGCCAGCGCCAGGTCGGCGATTTCGGAATTGGCGCGTATCTTGTCGGCGGTGGCGGATGCGACGTTGAGGATCTTGCCGCGGATCGGCAAAATGGCCTGCGACTTGCGATCGCGCGCCTGTTTGGCGCTGCCGCCGGCGCTGTCGCCCTCGACAATAAAAAGCTCCGTCTCGCGCCCGCCTTCGCCGCTGCAATCGGTCAGCTTGCCCGGCAGGCGCAGTTTCTTGGCATTGGTGGCGGTCTTGCGCTTGATCTCGCGTTCCTGCTTGCGCTTCAGCCGCTCGTCCATCCTCTCCATCACCTCGCCGAGCAGCGCCTTCCCGCGCTCCATATTGTCGGTGAGGAAGTGGTCGAAATGGTCGCGCACCGCGTTTTCAACGAGGCGCGCGGCTTCGGGCGAGGTCAGGCGGTCTTTGGTCTGCGATTGGAATTGCGGATCGCGAATGAAAACGCTCAGCATCACTTCCGCGCCGGTCATCACATCATCGGCGGTAATATCCTTGGCCTTCTTCGCGCCAACCAGCTCGCCGAATGCCCGCAGGCCGCGGGTCAACGCGGTGCGCAGGCCCTGTTCGTGAGTGCCGCCATCGGGGGTGGGCACGGTGTTGCAGTACCAGCTGAACGCGCCGTCGGAATAAAGTGGCCATGCGATCGCCCATTCGACCCGGCCCTGTGCCTCGCCCGCAATGGCGGCGAAGTCCTGTTTACCGGTGAAGGGCTGCGCGGTGACGCATTCCCGGCTGCCGACCTGTTCGGCCAAGTGATCGGCCAGACCGCCGGGGAACTTAAAGGTCGCCTCAGCCGGCACATCATCGCTCACCAGCGATGGCGCGCATTTCCAGCGGATTTCGACGCCTGCGAACAAATAGGCTTTTGACCGGGCGAGCTTGAACAACCGCTTGGGGTTGAATTTGCGGTCACCGAAGATTTCGGGATCGGGGACAAAGCTGACGGTGGTGCCGCGCCGGTTGGGCGTTGGGCCGAGGTTTTCCAGCGCGCCTTGGGTGATCCCGCGAGAGAATTCCTGCGCAAACAGCTGCTTGTCGCGCGCGACCTCAACCCGCGTATGCACCGACAGCGCGTTGACTACGCTGACCCCAACCCCGTGCAGGCCGCCGCTGGTGGCATAGGCCTTGCCCGAAAACTTGCCGCCCGAATGCAGCGTCGACATGATGACTTCGAGCGTCGATTTGCCCGGAAACTTGGGGTGTTCATCGACCGGGATGCCGCGTCCATTGTCGGCTACCGAAAGGCGCCCGCCTTCCTCCAACCGCATTTCGATCCGGGTGGCGTGGCCGGCCACAGCTTCGTCCATCGCATTGTCGAGCACTTCGGCGGCGAGGTGGTGGAACGCGCGGTCATCCGTGCCGCCGATATACATGCCGGGGCGGCGGCGCACTGGCTCCAACCCTTCGAGCACCTCGATTGACGAGGCGTTGTAATCCCCGCTGGAGGTCGGGGTATTGGCGAACAGATCGTCGGGTGTGGTGTCGGACATGCGCGCAGCTATAGGCCCGCGCGCAGGGCACTCACAAGCCACCCCTCGTGGTTTTACTCAGCGGGCAAAACCGGTTGGCGCGGGATCGACCGCAGTGATCTCGCCGCCGCGCACCTCGCGCACTTCGAGCGCGCGCTCGGCAACGCCATTGCGGCCAAACCGGAACGGGCCATCAACGCCAAGGAACCCGCCTTTGTCGTAAAGCTCGTTCTTGGGGAAGGGCGTTCCGACCTTCCATTCGCGCGCCACGCGCAAGGTCAGCAGGACCGCGTCATAGCCGAGCGTCGTTACCCGGTGCGGCGCCGCGCCAAAGCGGGCCTGATAACTATCGGCAAAGCGTTTGTAGCGCCCATCGGACACGGCGGCGAACAGCGCGCCCTCCATCGATTTGGCGCGGGCAAGGGTAGCCTCTCCGCTCCACAATTCGGTGCCGAGAATGCGAGCGCGGGTGCGCGCGCCGCGCTGCAATTCGTCAGAGGCTTCAATGCTGAGCCGGGCACTGTCAGCGATCAACACGGTATCATACCCGCCCGCTGCCCGCAGCCGGGCGGCGGCACTCACGATCGAGGTATTGCCGCGCGCATAGGCCTGTGTGCCAACCAGCGTCCCGCCAAAATCGCGCAGCGCGTTTTCGAGCGCAGAGGCGGCGCGGATGCCATAGTCCCCTTCGGGCATCAGTGCAGCAAAGCGGTTTGCGCCGCGCGCGCGGGCAAATTCGACACTACGGCGGATTGATTGTTCGGGCACAAGGCCGATCACAAACACATCGGGCCCGGCCACGCTGATATCGTTCGAGAACGCAATCACGGGCACCCCAGCAGGGCGCGCCACCGCTTGCACCGAAGGTACAGCATCGGCGGTCAGCGGGCCGAGAATCAGCTTGTTGCCATCCGCAATCGCCTGCCGCGCCGCGCCCGCCACGCCGTCCGACGTATCATAGGTGGTGATGCGCAGATTATCGGCATTGGTGTCGAGCAGCGCCATCGTGGTCGCGTTGGCGATTCCCTGCCCGACTGCGGCGGTATCACCGCTCAAAGGCACCAGCAGCGCGATGCGGTGGCGGCCGGTGTCAGTCGGCAGGGCAGTTGCTGATGGTTCGGGCGCCGGAAGCGGAGCGGGCGCGGTGGCCACATCGCCTTTGGGCACGACCTGACAGCCTGCCGCCAACATTGCCGCACCCGCCAGCGCGAGGTTGCGGCCGGTGAAATGCCGCGCGGCATTCGTCAGCCAGCCTGCCCAATTCTGGGTTTCGATGCGCGTCATCCTTGCCGATCCCTCGCTGCTGCTCCATTGATCCGGCCGAAATGACCGCAGAGCTACCATCCATCCCCGAAGGGACACCCGATCCGGGGCTCTACATCGTTGCCACCCCGATTGGCAATCTTGGCGACATGACGTTGCGTGCAATCGGCGTATTGCGCAGCGCGGCGGTGGTGGCGTGTGAAGACACGCGGGTGACGGGCAAACTGCTCAAACATTTCGGGATCAAGGCGCGGCTGCAACGGCTCGACGATCACGCTCCGCCCGAGCTTCGCGCGCGGTTGATCGATCTGGCGCGCGGCGAGGCGGTAGCGCTGGTCAGCGACGCGGGAACGCCGCTGATTTCCGATCCGGGCTATCGGTTGGTGCGCGAAGCCCGCGCGGCGGGGGTCACCGTTATCAGCGTACCGGGTGCCTGCGCAGCCGTTTCGGCGCTGGCGATTGCAGGCTTGCCGAGCGACCGTTTCCTGTTTGCAGGCTTCCTGCCGGTCAAGGACAAGGCCCGGCGCGATGCTCTGGAGGGCTTGGCGGGAATTGCCGCCACGCTGGTGTTCTACGAAACCGCTCCCCGGCTTGAACGGTCGCTGCTGGCAATTGCCGAGCTGTGGCCAGAGCGCGAAGTGGCGGTGGCGCGCGAGCTGACCAAACTGCACGAAGAATGCCGCACCGGCACCGCTGCAACTCTCGCCGACCACTACGCCGCGCACCCGCCTAAGGGTGAAATCGTGCTGCTGATCGGCCCGCCCGCTGATGCTGAAACGCCCGTGGCCGATTCTGATGCGCTGCTGCGCGCGGCCTTGGCTGATGCCGGGCCGGGCAAAGCGGCGGGGATCGTTGCCAAAGCCACCGGGCTCGACCGGGCGGCGCTCTATGCCCGCGCGCTGGAGCTGAAAGGCCAATGACCACCCAACGCACCACCCCCCAGCGCCGCGAAGCCGACCAGCGCGGCCGCGAAGGCGAGGCCGAGGCAGCAATGTGGCTTGTCCAGCAAGGCTGGCGGATCGTGGCCGAGCGGGTCAAGACTAAGGCGGGCGAGATCGATCTGATTGCTCAGCGCCCCGGCCTCGTCGCCTTTGTCGAGGTCAAATGGCGCGCCCGCAGCGCCGCGTTGGCCGATGCGATTGACGAACGGCGGCTGACGCGGGTGGCCAAAGCAGCGGAAATCGTCGCTCACGAATATGCCACACAAGGCGAGGATATTCGGATCGACGTGATCCTGCTTGCACCGGGCCGCAAGCCGACCCACATCGAAAACGCGTGGATGCCGTTCGGCTAAACCACCTCGGAGTTGATAGAATGACCTTGCGCATCGCCGTCCAGATGGACCCCATCGACCGGATCAATATCGCCGGCGACAGCTCGTTTGCGCTGATCCTGGCCGCGCAAAGCCGTGGCTACACCGTCTATGAATATCACGTCGAAAGCCTGACGCTTGACGAGGATGACCGGCTGTTCGCTCACGCCCACCCGGTGACGGTGCAGCGCGTCGAAGGCGACCATTTCACGCGCGGGGAGCAAGTGCGGATCGACCTTGGGAAGGACATCGATGTCGTGCTGATGCGGCAGGATCCGCCGTTCCACATGGGCTACATCACCGCCACGCATATGCTCGAACGGATCGCGGCGGAGACGCTGGTGGTCAATGATCCGGCCAATGTCCGCAACTCGCCTGAAAAGGTGATGGTGCTGAATTACCGCCGGTTTATGCCGCCGACGCTGGTCACGCGTTCGGTCGACGAAGTGCGGCGTTTCATGGCGAAGCACGGCGCCATCGTCGTCAAGCCGATCCACGGCAATGGCGGCAAGGCGATCTTCCGCATTGGAGAGAACGCCGAAAACCTCACCGCCCTGTTCGAGGTGTTCAACCAGACTTGGCCCGAACCACACATGGTGCAGCCCTTCCTTCCCGAAGTGGCGCAGGGCGACAAACGCATTGTGCTGATTGATGGCGAGGTTGCAGGCGCGATCAATCGGTTGCCGGGAGAGGGCGAGTTCCGCTCCAACCTCGCGATGGGCGGCTCTGCGCAGAAGACCGACCTGTCAGCGCGCGAGCAGGAAATCTGCGACGCCCTCGGGCCTGATCTCAAGCGGCTTGGCCTAACCTTCGTGGGGATCGACGTGATCGGCGGCAAATGGCTGACCGAAATCAACGTCACCTCGCCCACGGGGATCGTGGCGATTGACCGGTTCAACGGCACGGACACAGCTGGAATGATCTGGGACGCAATCGAGCGGCGCCTTGCTGAACGATCGGATGCGGCAGGGGCCAACACCTGATGACCGAACTGTTGCTCACTCTGCTCGACAAGGGCGGTTACCTCGGCATTTTTGTGCTGATGATCCTTGAAAACGTGTTCCCGCCGGTGCCGTCTGAGGTGATTCTGGGCGCGGCGGGGGTGCTGGTGGCGCAGGGCAAGATGAACGGCATCGTGCTGTGGATCATCGCCACGGTGGGCACAGTGGTCGGCAACCTGTTCTGGTATTGGCTCGGCCACCGGTGGAGCGAGGAACAGCTCAAACGCATGATCGACCGCTGGGGCCGAGTACTGACATTTGAATGGGATGAGTTCACCAAAGCGCGCAATATTTTTCGCAAATATGGCGATTGGATTGTGTTCCTGCTGCGGTTTTCGCCCTTGCTGCGCACCATCGTCTCGCTGCCTGCGGGGCTTGCACGAATGAACGTGTGGCGGTTTGCCATGTTCACGTTCCTCGGCTCGTTGATCTGGAACGGGCTGCTGATTTTAGGCGGGCAGGCGCTAGCGGGGCTGATCGATGAGTATGAGACGCTGGCAGGCTATGCCATCGTTGCCTTCGTTCTCGCAGGCGTTGCGATTTACATCTATCGGTTTGTGACATGGAAGCCGGTCAAGGCGTTCGAACCGGAGGAATAGCTCTCTCCGCGCCCTATCCTCGGGGATGCGCCTTGCGGTAATTCTCCAGCAGGCTCGCTGCATCCACGCGTGTGTAGATCTGGGTCGAACCCAAGGACGCATGGCCGAGCAATTCCTGCAACGACCGCAAATCCGCCCCTGCGCTGAGCAGGTGCGTGGCGAAGGAATGGCGCAGCGCGTGCGGGGTCGCAGTGTCAGGCAGGCCGAGCGCGCGGCGCGCCTGTGCCATCGCGCGCTGCACCATGCCAGGCGATAGTGTGCCGCCCTTGGCCCCGCGAAACAACGGCTCCTTGGCTGAGAGCGGCCACGGACACAGCCGCACATACTCGGCCACCGCTGCGCGGGTGATCGGCAGCACTGGCACCATCCGCTGCTTCCCGCCCTTGCCGGTGACTTGCAGCACTTCGCCAAGCGGCACATCGCGGCCCGTCAGCGACAGCGCCTCGGCAATCCGCAAGCCTGATCCATACATCAGCAACAGCACCGCCCGGTCGCGCGCGCCGATCCAATCCTCGCTGGAAAGCCCATCGATCATGTCGGCTAGGTTGACCGCTTCATCGGGGGTAACAGGGCGGGGCAGGCCTTTTTTGATGCGCGGGCCGCGCAGGCGCGGGGCAGTGGGGTCAGGATCGCCGGACTGCTGGCGGGCGAAGGCGATGAAAGCCTTGAGCGCCGACAGCTCGCGCGCTGTGCTGGCATTGCCTAATCCTTCAGCACGGCGCGCGGCGAGGAAAGTGCGCAAGCCGTGGGCTTCAGTGCAAGCGACCGCTGCCCAATCGCTGAGCAGGTTGGCGGCGCACAACCGCTCGGCTGCTGCCACATAAGCGCGCACGGTGTGGAGCGAACGGCGGCGATTGTCGGCGAGATGCGCGCGCCATTGCTCGATCAGCGCTGGGGTGTTCATGCCGCGACCAGCGTATCGGCCACCACCTCAGCCAGCAGCGCGTCGAGCACGCCCCGGCCCGGCAACGCAACCCCGATCCGGGTGCCGTCCTGCCACATCAGCCCAAGCGTGATCAGGCGGGCAAGCGCGGTATCCTCGATCAAACCGGTGCGCGGCAGGGCAAACCGCGCCATGAGCGCTGCAAGATCAACTCCCTCAGTCAGCCGCAGTCCCATCAGCAGCGCCTCTGCCGCCTGTTCGGAAACCGCCAGCGCGCGCGCTTCGGCAATTCCATCACCCTGACGCGCGACAGCGGAGAGGAAATTCTCCGGCTTCTTGTGCCGCACCGTTGCCATTCCGCCGCGCCGTCCATGCGCGCCGGGGCCGATCCCGGCATAATCCTGATACCGCCAATAGACGAGATTGTGGCGGCTCTCCTCGCCCACACGTGCGTGGTTGCTCGTTTCATAGGCAGGCATGCCGCCCGCTAGGGATAATTCCTGAGTGATGTCGAAAAGTTGGGCAGCCTCATCATCGTCCAGCGGCACCAACCGCCCGCGCCGGACATCGCTGGCAAATCGCGTGCCGGGTTCGATGGTGAGTTGATACAGCGACAGGTGCCCGGTGCCGAAACTCAGCGCACGGGTCAGCCGGTCGTGCCACAATTCGGGCGTGTGGCCGGGTAGGGCGTAGATCAGGTCGAAACTCACACGCTTGAAGTGTTCTTGCGCGGTGTCGAGTGCATCCAGCGCTTCCTTGGCCCCGTGCAGGCGGCCCAGAAACTGCAACTCCGTGTCATCCAGCGACTGCACGCCGAGCGAGACGCGATTGATCCCGGCGCTGGCCAAGGCAGCGAAGTTGGCCGCTTCGACCGAGGATGGGTTGGCCTCCAGTGTGATCTCGATATCGGGCGCAAAGCCCCACAAACGCTCCGCTTCCGCAAGCAACGCCGCGACCAGCGCAGGCGGCATCAGCGAAGGTGTGCCCCCGCCAAAGAAGATCGACGTCAGCGGCGCTCCGCCCGCTAACGCCGCCTCGGCCCGCATGTCTGCAATCAGCGCCGCCTGCCACGCCGCAACGTCAACACCCGCCCGAACATGCGAGTTGAAATCGCAATAGGGACACTTTTTGGCGCAGAACGGCCAATGTATGTAAAGCGCACGCGCCGAAGTGGGGATTGGGGTGGGAATTTTCAGCCTCGCTTAACCGTTGGACCATAGATTGATCGCATGTGGAGTTTCCGTCTCGTGTCCAACAATATCGCCCGCACTGTGGGATTGACGTTGCTTATGGCAGCCACCCCGGCACTGCCGCAAGATTATCTGAGTCCGCTCGAACCCGAACGGGTCTGGCTGGCCGCGCATAATATTGCCCGCGAGGAAGTGGGCCTTGCGCCTTTGCAGTGGAACCCAAGCCTTGCCCGCGATGCCGAGAATTGGGCGAACACTTTGGCCGAGCGCCGCGTCTTCCAGCACGCCCCCTATGATGTGCGCAAAGGGCAGGGCGAGAACCTGTGGCAGGGCACCCGTGATCGCTATTCGCCGTGGCAGATGATTTCAGCCTTCGTGGCGGAAAAGCGCGATTTCAGGCCCGGCACCTTTCCCAATGTCTCGTACACCGGCCGCTGGAGTGATGTCGGACATTACACCCAGATTATCTGGCCCGAAACGCAGGAAGTGGGCTGCGCCACCGCGCGCAATCGCAGCGATGAAGTGCTGGTGTGCCGGTATTGGCCAGCAGGCAATGTGATGGGCACCAGGCTCGATCCGCTCAACCGCCGGTCAAGCCGCTGATCGTCAGCCGAATTGCTCGGCGACCAGTTTGGCAAAGGCATCAGCGCGGTGGCTGATGGCGTGTTTTTGCTCCGGCGCGATTTCGGCGAAGGTTTGCGCCGAGCCAGTCGGCACGAACACCGGATCATAGCCGAACCCTAGCAACCCGCGCGGCGGCCACGTGAGCGAACCCTCGCAGCGGCCTTCGTAGATCGCATAGTCGCCCTCGGGCCAAGCCAGCGCGAGCACGCAGTGGAACGCAGCGGAGCGATCCACATCAGCGCCGCGTTCGGCCAGCATACCTTCGACCTTGCCCATCGCCATGTACCAATCTCGGCCGGGCGCACCCTCGAACCACTGCCGCTCGGCCCAATCGGCGGTATAGACCCCGGGACGGCCATCGAGCGCCGCGACGCTCAACCCACTGTCATCGGCCAGCGCGGCGAGGCCAGAAGCCTCCGCCGCTGCCCGCGCTTTGATCAGCGCGTTCTGGGCAAAGGTTGTGCCGGTTTCGGCGGGTTCGGGCAGCCCGAGCGACCCTGCGGACAGACACTTCACCCCGTAAGGTTCCAGCAAGGCGCCGATTTCCTTGAGCTTGCCCGCATTGTGCGTGGCAATCACCAAGGAGCCGGAGCCGAGCCGCCGTGTCATTTCACCGCATCCAGCTGCGCGGCAAAAATCCGGTCGCAGCCCATCCGGGCGAGGCGCAGCAGACGCAGCAGGGCTTCCTCGTCATAGGTCGCGCCTTCGGCGGTTGCCTGAACTTCGGCGATTTGCCCGCCCGACAGCAGCACGAAATTGCCATCAGCCTCGGCATTCGAATCCTCGTCATAATCGAGGTCGAGCACCGGCGTGCCTTTGAAGATGCCGCAGGAAATCCCGGCGACCTGCGCCGTGATCGGATCATGCTTGATCTCGCCCGACGCCATCAGGCCATTGATAGCGAGCCGCAAAGCGATCCACGCGCCAGAGATCGCGGCAGTACGCGTGCCGCCGTCAGCCTGAATCACGTCGCAATCCAAGGTAATTTGACGCTCACCCAGCTTTTGCAGATCGACAACCGCGCGAACGCTGCGCCCGATCAACCGCTGAATTTCCTGCGTGCGGCCCGATTGCTTGCCCTTGGCAGCCTCACGCTGGACGCGGGTGTGGGTGGCGCGGGGGAGCATCGAATATTCGCCCGTCACCCAGCCTTCACCCTTACCGCGCATCCACGGCGGCACGCCGCGTTCAACGCTGGCGGTGCACAGCACCTTGGTGTCGCCAAACCCGATCAGCACCGATCCTTCGGCATGGCGGGTAAAGCCGGTTTCAATGGTGATAGCGCGCATCTCGTCGGGCGCGCGTCCTGATGGGCGCATGGGATGTGTCCTTTGATGAGTTCGGGGCCAATAGGCGCGGGCCACTTGTCGCCGCAAGCGCAAACACTAAGGTACGCGCAATGACCTCGCTCCCCGTTACCGAACTGACTTCCCGCGCCCGCGAAATCTTTCGCCGGGTGGTGGAGGGATATATCGACAGCGGGCAGCCGGTCGGATCAAAAACGCTGGCGGCGGATGGCACGTTGAACTTGTCGCCCGCCTCAATCCGGTCAGTGCTGGCCGATCTTGAGGCGGCGGGCTTGCTCGCGGCGCCGCATACGAGCGCTGGGCGGCTGCCGACCGATGCGGGCCTGCGAATCTTTGTCGATGGCATGATGCGCGTGGCCGAACCGACCATGCAGGAGCAGGCCACCATCGAAGCGCGCCTGGCCGAAGCTGGCCCGGTTGAGGCGGCGTTGGCGCAGGCGAGCGCTATCCTCTCCGATCTCTCTGGCGCGGCGGGCATGGTGCTGGTCGCCCCGCGCGAGCAACGCTTGGCGCAGTTCAGCCTCGTCGATCTGGGGCAGGGCCGGGCGCTCGCGGTGCTGGTGGGCGAAGACGGCGGGGTGGAAAACCGCGTTGTTACCATCGGCGGCGCGATCAGCCCGGGCGCGCTCGATCAGGCGAGCAATTACATTACCGCGCGGCTTGCTGGCCGGACGCTGGCTGATGCTGCGCTGGCGATGCGGGCAGAAATCAACGCGGGAAAGTCGCAGCTTGATGATGCGTCGCGCGATCTGGTCGAACGCGGGCTCGCCGTGTGGAGCGCGGATGCCGCCGCACGCCCCGTATTGATTGTGCGCGGGGCGGCCAATCTGCTCGATGAAAGCGCGCTGGGCGATATCGAACGGGTGCGCCGCTTGCTCGAAGATCTGGAGGACAAGCAATCGGTTGCGAGCCTGCTCGATAGCGCGCGGGAGGCTGACGCGACCCGGATTTTTATCGGCAGCGAGAACCGCTTGTTCGCGCTTTCGGGGTCATCGGTCATCGCTTCACCTTACCGCGATCGTGAAGGGCGGGTGGTCGGCGTGCTCGGCGTGATCGGCCCCACGCGGTTGAATTATGCGCGGGTTGTCCCCATGGTGGATTTGACCGCCCGCTCACTGGGCAAGCTGATCGCTTGAATGGAAAGCCACACGACATGACTGAGAACGAAAAGCCGCTGGATCAGGCGGCCGAAGATGAATTGAAGGGCGTGCCGGAATCGCTGCGCGAGGGCAGTAGTGCTGCTGAGGCTGATGCCATTGCCGAAGCGCTCGAATCGCTGCGCCGCGATCTTGATAACGCCAAGCAGGAAGTGCTGTACGCGCAGGCCGAAACGCAAAACGTGCGCCGCCGATTGGAGCGCGAGAAAGACGAAGCGCGCGCCTATGCTGCGACCGGCTTTGCCCGCGATATTCTGAGCGTGTCTGATAACCTGACCCGCGCGGTGCAGGCGATCCCCGAAATCCTGCGCGCGGATGAGAGCATGAAGGGCCTCGTGTTCGGCCTCGAAGCAACCCAGCGCGAGATTGAAAAGGTCTTTGCCAGCCACGGCATCACCCGCATCGCGGCCGTTGGCCTGCCGCTCGATCCGAACCAGCATCAGGCGATGCTGGAAGTGCCGACCGCCGAGCATGAACCCGGCACTGTGGTGCAGGAAATGCAGGCCGGGTGGATGATCAAAGACCGCCTGCTTCGCGCCGCAATGGTGGCGGTGGCGAAGGCGCCAGACGCTTAGGCTTCGCCCAACTACATAAGATAAACCACCAGATAGCGCATGATCAGCAGGGCCAGCACGGCGATGCTTGCCCTGCGATCATTTAAGAGCGCCGCCGCGACCATCAGCACTACCAGCGCGGCAGTCATCGCCAACGTGAGCAGGTTGGTGATCTGGCTGGCTAAGCTCGGCAATGACAGCAGGAACAGCCACTGCACCCCAACCATCAGGATCAGCATCGCAAAGATGACCCGCCGCACCCGGAAATAATGGGTGTCGAGGTCGGTGAAGTTTTCCGGGCTTGAGGGGAAGACCAACCTGCTGGCGAGGAAGTAGGCGCTGGCAAACACTAGTACGCCCAGCACAGTCCCTGTGCTGGCGGTAACCAGATCGCGAACGCGCCACGAGAACATCCAGAACGACAGCAGGTCGAGAATCACGAAAATCGCGAGCAGCGGGGTCAGCCACCCGATCGCAAAGGACTTGTCATCGGCATCGCGCGAGAGTTTGAATTCCAGAGTCCGGCCAAGCCCGGTCAGCAGCTCGACCAGTGATAGGCCGAGCACCAAGCTGTAGAGCACAAAGACAAACTCGAATTCGCTCACGCATCGGCCCCCGGAAACGCCACTAACCCATCATAGACAGCGCCGTCCGCCACTCCTGCCACCACCGCCCCCTGCCGCAACAGAAACGCATGGCGCACTATCTCGGCCTGCTGCTCGATCCCGTATTGCTCCAGCTTCCAGCCCGGCTTGATTGCGTAGTCATAGCGGCACCACGGATGACGGCGCAGCAGCAGATACCATTTGCCAAGCCGCTGCGACTGCCAGACATGCACCATCTCGTGGATGAAATGCGCCTGATGATGCAGCGGTGCCGCGGCGAAATCGTCGCAATAGTGGTGCGCTTCGGGGTGGAAATGCAGATGGCCGCGCGGGGCCATCGTCACCCGGCGTGGGTGGAACGGGAAGAACTTGCGCCGCCGGATACGCACCGGGGCGTAATCAATCGCATCGCCAAACATTGAACGGGCGAGGGCGATTTCACCGGGCGTCAGCGGACGCTCCCCGCCGACAGGGCAGGCGTAGGGGGCGGCTTGCACCGGCATATCCCTATTCATCCCGGTCGGCGGCGCGTTCAGCGATCTTCCCCGGCAGCGCGCACGGGGGCGTCAAAGCTATGAGTGGTGCCGTCGGACAGGGTGAGTGTCACCTTCACGGTATCGCCCGGCTTCCAGGCATCCGAAGGCTGCATTGCCATCACGTGCATTCCGCCGGGCGCAAAGGTGACCGGGGTGCCGGTGGTGAGCGCAATCGGATCGGCATCCATCATCGTCATCGCGCCATCTTTCTCGACCGTCTGATGGATCATCGACATCCCCGCGCCTTCAACCGTTACGCTGCTGAGGGTTGCGCCGTCCTCGCCCGCGTAGGAAAGCTCGAAATACACCGCCGCCGGATTGCCCGCGACCGGGGCGAGCACCAAGCGGGGATTGGTGATTGATACGCCTTTGACGAGAGTCGCCGTCTCAGCGCCGGTCGGCGCATCGGCTTCGCCCGGGTTACAGGCGGCAAGCCCAAGCAGGCTGAACGCCGCGATTGCGGTGCAGGCGGCGCGCTTCATCATCATCACTTCAACTGTCTCCCTTGTGGAATGCGCCAAAAACTAGGCTGCCGCGTCTCTTGTGCCAAGCGAAACCGCACCTATATCGCCCTTCACAAACGAGCCGCCAACACGCTTTGCCCATTCCGGGGAAGCGCATCGGCGCGGTGTCCAACAATTGTCCTAATGGATGGGGTAAAAATGGCTAAAGTAATCGGTATCGACCTCGGAACCACCAATTCCTGCGTTGCTGTCATGGATGGCGGCAAGCCCAAGGTGATCGAGAATTCGGAAGGCGCGCGCACCACGCCGTCAATCGTCGCCTTCACCAAGGATGGTCAGCGCCTGATCGGGCAGCCGGCCAAGCGTCAGGCAGTCACCAACCCCGACAATACCCTGTTCGCTATCAAGCGCCTTATCGGTCGCCGGTTCGAAGATCCGATGACCAAGAAGGACATGGGCCTTGTCCCGTACACCATCACCAAAGGCAAGAATGGCGATGCGTGGGTCAATGCCGGCGGCGAAGATTACAGCCCTTCGCAGATTTCCGCTTTCATCCTGCAAAAGATGAAGGAAACCGCCGAAAGCTATCTTGGTGAGACCGTGACGCAGGCGGTGATCACCGTTCCCGCCTACTTCAATGACGCCCAACGTCAGGCAACCAAGGATGCCGGCCTGATTGCCGGCCTTGAAGTGCTGCGCATCATCAACGAGCCGACGGCGGCCGCGCTCGCCTACGGAATGGACAAGAACGATGGCAAGACCATCGCGGTCTATGACCTTGGCGGCGGCACCTTCGATATCTCGATCCTCGAAATCGGCGACGGTGTGTTCGAAGTGAAGTCGACCAACGGCGACACGTTCCTCGGCGGTGAAGATTTCGACAATGCAATCGTCGAGTTTCTGGCTGAATCCTTCAAAAAGAAGGAAGGCATGGACCTCAAGACCGACAAGCTCGCATTGCAGCGGCTGAAGGAAGCGGCGGAAAAGGCCAAGATCGAATTGTCGAGCGCGGCCTCGACCGAAATCAACCTGCCATTCATCACCGCACGCATGGAAGGTGGCACCACCACCCCGCTGCACTTGGTCGAAACGATCACCCGCGCCGATCTTGAAAAGATGGTCGACACCCTGATCCAGCGCACGCTTGATCCCTGCAAGAAGGCGCTGGCGGATGCCGGCATTTCCAAGGATCAGGTCGACGAAGTCATCCTCGTCGGCGGGATGACCCGCATGCCGCGCGTGCGCGAAGTTGTGGAACAGTTCTTCGGCGCGAAGCCGCACACAGGCGTCAACCCCGATGAAGTCGTGGCAATGGGCGCGGCCATTCAGGCAGGCGTGTTGCAGGGCGACGTCAAGGACGTGCTGCTGCTCGACGTGACGCCGCTCAGCCTCGGCATCGAAACGCTCGGCGGGGTATTCACCCGCATGATCGATCGCAACACCACGATCCCGACCAAGAAGACCCAGACGTATTCGACCGCCGAAGACAATCAGAACGCGGTGACGATCAAGGTCTATCAGGGCGAACGCGAAATGGCGGCGGATAACAAGATCCTCGGCAATTTCGACCTGATCGGGATTCCTCCCGCACCGCGCGGCGTGCCGCAGATCGAGGTCACCTTTGACATCGACGCCAACGGTATTGTCAGCGTCGCGGCCAAGGACAAGGGCACCGGCAAGGAACAGACCATCAAGATCCAGGCGTCGGGCGGTTTGACCGACAACGATATCGACCAGATGGTCAAGGATGCCGAAAAGTTCGCTGAAGAAGACAAGAAGCGCCGGGCTGCCGCAGAAGCGCGCAATCAGGCCGACAGCCTTGTTCATGCGACCGAAAAGCAGCTTGAGGAACACGGCGACAAGATCGACGCTGCCCTCAAGACCGAAGTTGAGGAAGCAATCGCCGCGGTGAAGACCGCGCTTGAAGGCGGCGATGCCGACGACATCAACGCCAAGGCGCAGGCGCTGACGCAGTCGGCCATGAAGATGGGTCAGCAGATCTACGAACAGCAGCAGGCCGCAGGCCCTGATGCTGCTGCCGAGACTGCGGGCGAAACGGCTGCCGACGAAGAAGTCGTCGATGCCGAATTCTCCGAGGTTGACGAAGACAAGAAGGGCTAACGCCCCGATGCAACCCAATGTCCCGCCGCTGCGACCGGATTCCCATTCCGGCGCGGCGGCGGGCAATGGTCACGGGGAATAGGTCAATACGATGTCCAGCGCCCAATCCGATTACTATCAGACCCTCGAATGCGCCCGCGATGCCGATGGCGCGGCGCTGAAGAGCGCGTATCGCAAGCTTGCGATGCAGTATCACCCGGATCGCAATCCGGGCGATGCGGCCAGCGAAGCCAAATTCAAAGCGATCAGCGAGGCTTATGACTGCCTCAAAGACCCTCAGAAACGTGCGGCCTATGACCGCTATGGTCACGAAGCCTTTACCCAAGGGATGAACGGCGGCGGCGGCGGAGGCCCCTTTGGCGGCGGCTTCGGCGGCGGACGCGGCGATTTTGGTGATATCGGCGATATCTTCGAAACCATCTTCGGCAGCGCATTTGGCGGCGGCGGGGCAGGGGCGCAGCGCCAGCAGAACCGGCGCGGCGCTGACCTGCGCTATGATATGCAGGTCACGCTTGAAGAGGCGTTCCACGGCAAATCGACCGAAATCGAAATCGAAGTCAGCCAACCCTGCGATACCTGCGATGGCAGCGGCGCAACGCCCGGCACCAGCGAGCGTACCTGCAACCTGTGCAACGGCATGGGCGCCGTGCGCGCCAAGCAGGGCTTGTTCGTGATCGAACGACCGTGCCCGACCTGCAATGGACGCGGCAGCGTGATCGAAAGCCCCTGCCGCGATTGCCGCGGTGAAGGCCGGGTCGACAAGGCGCAAACGCTCAAGGTCGATATTCCCGCTGGCGTCGATACCGGCACCCGCATCCGCCTGTCGGGCAAGGGTGAGGCCGGGCAACGCGGCGCGCCTCCGGGCGATCTGTACATCTTCCTCCACGTGGAACGGCACAGCGTATTCGAACGCGAAGGCACGACGCTTGCCACGCGCATTCCCGTCAGTTTCACCACGGCTGCGTTGGGTGGCTCTGTCGAAATCCCCGATCTGGATGGCTCGACCAACCGGCTTGATATTCCCGTCGGGATCCAGTCAGGCAAGCAGCTGCGCATTCGCGGCGCTGGGATGCCGGTGCTGCAAGGGCGCGGGCGCGGCGATCTGGTGGTGGAAATCGCGGTGGAAACCCCGACCAAACTCACCCGGCGTCAGAAGGAAATCCTTGAGGAGTTCAAGGCCACAGAAACCGGCGATGAATGCCCGGAAAGCCGCGGGTTCTTCAACAAGCTGAAAGACGTGTTCGGCAGCTGAAGGCCGTGCAGTTTGCGGCCTGCGCGGTTTCGGCTAAGCCGTGCCGATGCTGCCATCGCTGCTGATCATCGACGATTTTCTGAAAGACCCGTGGGCAGCGCGGCGCTCGGCGTTGGCGCTGGAGTATGACCCGGCCAAGCAGCACGGCAATTTTCCCGGCCTCAATTCTTCCGCGCCGCTTGATACAGGCGCGGTGGATGACGCCGTGTCGCGCTTGCTTGGGGTGAAACTTGGTGCAGCCCCCGGCACGCAGCACGGCCACTGCCGTCTGACCCGCAAGGGCGATAAGGGCAAAAGCGGCGTGCATATCGACCCCGCGAGCTATTCGGGGATCCTTTACCTCTCGCGCCCCGAAGATTGCGCCAAGCCGGACGCAGGCGGCACGGATTTCTTCCGCCATCGCCGCACCGGATTTGAGGCAGCCCCGCAAGATCCTGCGAAGATCGCCGCATCGGGATACAACGATATCAATGCCTTGGTCGAGGATGTGGTCAACCGAGATACCACCACCCCGGCCAAGTGGGAGCGCACCATGCGCGTGCCGGCGCGCTTCAACCGTTTGCTGCTGTTTTCACCGTGGCAGTTCCACAATGCCGCACCGGGTTTCGGGAAAACGGGCGAGGATGCGCGATTGGTGATGCTGTTGTTTTTCGGGCCAAAGTCCTAGGCTTCAAAGCCTAACCCATCCGTTCGCGTACCTCTCCGCGGATCTGGTCGAGCAGCCCGCGCTGACACCGCCCGGCAATTTCCTCTTCCTCCAGCACCGCCAGAAACGCCGCGCGTTTGGCGGCGATGATGCTGTCTTGTGGCACATCGCCGCTGACGGTTGACGCAATCAGATCAATCATCCGCTCGGCCCCGTGCAGCCGCCCCCACAGATAATCATTCTCGCGGTAATCGCGGCTGAAAAACGCGCCGAAATTATAAAACTCGATCCCGCGCAAAGTCGCTGCGGTGCCGCCTTCGCGGATGCTGCGGGCATCATCGGGCGAAATGCGATCGATCTTGACCTGATTGAATTCGTCGAACCCATCGCGCCGCGATAGCGGAAAGGTGGCGACATCGTAGAAAGGAAATCCAAGATAGGTCAGTAGCATCCGCCGCTTGAGGTTCTTGGGCATATCCTCAAGCGCATCGATCAGCAGCTCTTCGGCGACCAGATCCGTTGCTGGGAGCAGCCGCTGGGCGCTGAGGAAATCGAGCACAGCTCGCGGCGCGTCCACCGCGCCCGCAGCCAGTTCGCTAAAGGCAGGTGATTGCAGCACGCGGTCGTCGGCGCGATAATACAACGCAAGGATCGCATAGAGCCGGTCGCGCGCACGGTCGAGCGCGTCCTCGGCAATATCGGGATCAAGCTGCCAATCACGCGCCAGCTTGCGCGCCAGCATTTGCACTCGGCGGATGCGAAAACCGGTGTCGTGCGCGCGGAAAAAGGCGACGGCATCCGGGTTTGCGTCGCCCTGCGCATCGGTCAGCCGGTCAAGCCCGCGCGCTTCCAACTCGCACCGCAACGCGTGGATCAGCGATGCGGGATCGGCTTGCGATTGGCCGGCAGCTTTCAACGTCAGCCGCGCCAGCTGTTCAAGAATGCCGTCGAACTTGGTCAGGGCGTATGCCCCGAAGGCATAGCCTGCCTGCTCAGCGGCGGCTTGTTGCGCCTTGGCACGCCAACCTGCGAGCCGCTTGGGCGTGGGCCGGTCGAGCAGGAAGGTATAGCCGAACAGCTTCTCCACCGCCCGGTCGATATCGGGTTGCAGATCCATCACGATCCGCTTCAACCGTTCGGCATCACGCGATTGGTGGTCGATCCGTTCCAGATCATCGCGGATCGGCTGTTCGCGCGGAATGGTGGAAAGCGAACCGAAAATCGCGCCGAAAAAACCGATTTCACGGGTGCGCGGGCCGGGCAGAATCCCGCCGCCTTCGGGGCGCGGGTCAAGATAGACGAACCGCCGGTCAACCTCGCGCTGCGCCGGGCGCCCGTAAAGCGCGGCCAAAGCAGCCCCGAACGGAGCGTTGACCAGCACTGCGCCATCGATCAACGCGACTTGATCCACCGTTCCGTTGGCCATGTGCACCGGCATTGTACGGCCAAGAAATTCTCCGCGCGTTGCCCAAGTTTGACCCTCAGCTTCGGCCAAAGCATCAATTTCGGCCACCGTCATCGGCGGGAACGCACCGGGAAAGCTCGCCGTGGCGCGCGCGGCCAGCACGAGTTCGAGCGGGTCGGCAAGTCCTGCAACCGGCCCGTCGCCCACCCGGGCGCGAAACGTGATCGGCAGGCGGTGTTCGGTCTCTTCGACCTGCGGCGGCGAGTTCAACCGCAAGGTTTCTGGATGCCCGCGAAAGTCAGTCGCGGTCACGGCGAGATCAATGGGATAACCCGGCGGCAATAATGGGTTGCCGTCGCCCTCGGCTTCCATCTTTTTCAACGCTTCGAACAACATTGCTGAAAAGCGCGATCCCGAAAACGGCGGACTGAACCAACGCCCCCGCACGAAGCGCGAAACCTTGGCGCGCACTTCTTCGCGCGTCTCGGGCGAGACCGTGGCGCTAACCGCATTGCCAGGACGGCTGAGGAACCACTCGGCAATCGGCTGCGCCCACAGCTTGCCATAGCGCCACATCGGTTCGGCATCGGGATCGGTCAGCTCGCTGACATCGGCGTTTTCGAGCCACAGGTCAGTCAGCGGTTCGAGGCTGTGGCCGGCATGGAGCGCCTGCGCCAGGAACACCGCGTTGATCCCGCCCGCGCTCGCCCCGGTGAGGATATCAGGCAGCACCCGCAACCGCAGGTCGTGATCACGTTCGATCAGCCGCAGGAAATCTCGATAGGCCGCCGCAACCCCATCAAGCGCCACGGCCGATGGGTGGTGGAACGCGCGGCTGGCCCGGGCCAGATGCCACACCTCTTTGGTGATGCCGTGCATATACACCGCCAAACTGACGCCGCCGTAGCAGACAAGGGCAAGGCGCAGTTCCTTTTGGCGCATCGTCGCTTTCTAACGCGCAAACGCATTGTAATGCAATTGAGTTCGTCATCTGTTCTCGTTAGGAAGCGTACCTATGGCAAAGTCGAAGAAGCGGTTTGTGTGTCAGTCATGCGGCGGCGTGTCCCCGCGCTGGCAGGGGCAGTGCCCTGATTGCGCAGAATGGAACACGCTGGTGGAGGATGTTCCCGCCACGGTGTTCTCGCAAAAACACGACCTGTCGCGGGGCGGACGAGCAGTGGCGTTTGAACCGCTGAACGCGCCCACCGCTCTGCCGGTTCGGAAATCGACCGGGCTGGCCGAGTTTGACCGCGCCTTGGGCGGCGGATTGGTGCCGGGCAGTGCGGTGTTGCTGGGCGGCGATCCGGGGATCGGCAAATCCACGCTGTTGTTGCAATGCGCCGCGACGATTGCGCGCGGCGGCAATGATGTCGTCTATGTCAGCGGCGAAGAAGCGGCTGGGCAGGTGCGCCTGCGGGCGTCCCGCATGGGGGTGGCCGATGCGCCGATCCGGCTCGCGTCGGAAACCTCGGTTCGTGATATTCTCACCACGCTGGGACATGGCGATCCGCCTGCGCTGCTGGTGATCGATTCGATCCAGACGATGCATTCCGACACCATCGAAGGCGCGCCCGGTACGGTCAGTCAGGTACGCGGCTGCGCTCTGGAACTGATTCGTTATGCCAAGGAAACCGGCTGCGTGGTGGTGCTGGTCGGGCACGTCACCAAAGATGGCACCATCGCCGGCCCGCGCGTGCTCGAACACATGGTCGATGTAGTGATGAGCTTTGAAGGCGAGCGCAGCCACCAGTATCGCATCCTGCGCGCACTCAAGAACCGGTTCGGCGCAGTGGATGAAATCGGCGTGTTCGCAATGGCGGGTGAAGGGTTGGAGGAAGTTGCCAACCCTTCGCTGCTATTCCTGTCGGGCCGCGAGACGGCGCTGGCGGGCAGTGCAGTGTTTCCGGCATTGGAAGGCACCCGCCCGGTGCTGGTCGAAATCCAGGCACTGATCGTCCGCCTGCAATCAGGCGCGACCCCGCGGCGTGCCGTGGTCGGGTGGGATAGCGGGCGCATGGCAATGCTGCTGGCCGTCCTCGAATCGCGCTGCGGGCTCAATTTTTCCTCGGCCGAGGTTTATCTCAATATCGCGGGCGGTTACCGTCTAACCGATCCGGCGGCTGATCTGGCGGTGGCCGCTGCGCTGGTATCGGCGCTGGCGGACAAGCCCTTGCCCGACAAGGCGGCATGGTTTGGCGAAGTCAGCCTTGCCGGAGAAATCCGGCCCGTCGCCCACGCTCCGCTACGTCTGCGCGAAGCGGCCAAGCTAGGCTTTGCGCGCTGCTATGGCCCGGCGGGGGTCACGGGCATCGGGCCGGGCGACCAATATCGTGGTTTGGGACAACTTGCGAACCTCGTTGACCAGGTGATGGGTAGCGCATAATCGTAGGCCGCATGGCTCTACTCGACATTCTCATCGTGGTCATCGTTGGCGTTGCCGCGATTGGCGGGTTCATGCGCGGTCTGGTGCAGGAAGTGCTCAGCCTCGCATCATGGATCATGGCAGCGCTGGCGCTGCATTTCCTCCACCCCTTGCTCACTGATGGGCTGCGCAATGTCTACAACGCCGAGCCTGCTACGCCGCTGCTGGCGTTCGTGTTACTGCTGCTTATCCCCTACGCGGCAATGAAGCTGATCATCGGCAATGCCAGCGGCGCATCTGACGGTGCAATTCTCGGGCCGATTGACCGGGTGCTCGGCTTTGGGTTCGGTGCGGTCAAAGGCGCGCTTATCGCTGTCTTTGCCTTTTCGCTGCTGGTGATGGGGTTCGACGATGTTTGGGGCTACAAGGGTCGCCCGAACTGGGTAACCTCCGCGCGCACCTATCCCGCAGCTGATGCTTTTTCACGCCAATTGGTGCCCATCATCGCGGTCAAGCGTGACGAGTTGCGCCGCGAATCCGATGCGCGGGAGGCCGCGGCGGCCAACGCGGCGAGCTGATCGCGGTGCAGACTGCGCGCGCGGCGAAGCTCTACACGCCTGATCTGCTGGCGCTGGCGACGGGGCTGGCGCAATTTCCTCTCGATCCAACGCTGCCGCTGGTGGCTGAGGCGCGGTCGCGCACCTGCGGCAGTGCGATAACCTTGGGGCTGGCGTTGGATGATGACGCGCAGATCACCCGGATCGGTATGCAGGTGAACGCCTGCGCGATCGGGCAGGCATCGGCAATGTTGCTGGCGCGCAATGCTGAAGGCGCGAGCGCGGGCGCTATCGCCGCCACTACCGAAGCACTCGATCAGTGGCTGGCGGGCGAGGGTGCCTTGCCCGATTGGCCCGGTCTTGGCGCGCTGATCCCGGCGCGCGATCATCCCGGACGGCACGGGGCTTTGCTGTTGCCGTGGAAGGCTGCCTGTATCGCGCTTTCAAGCGGCGCGGCAGGCGGCTAGGGTTTGCATCAGACAAAGGGGTCGGCAAGGCCTGCACGATGGGGATAATGCAACATGGCTGAAGCGCAGGCGCTCGCAAACCGCGAGCCGAGCGAGCAGGAAATCCGGCTGGTGATCGGCGCATCCAGCGCGGGCACCATCTTCGAATGGTACGATTTCTTCATCTACGGCACGCTCGCCTACATCCTCAAAGATGCGTTCTACGCCACCGATAACGAAACGCTGGGCCTGCTGCTGGTGTGGTCAACCTTTGCGGTGGGTTTTGCGTTTCGCCCCTTGGGCGCGATCCTGTTCGGGTTTCTGGGTGATAAACTGGGGCGCAAATATACGTTTCTTGTCACCGTCACGCTGATGGGAATTGCCACTGCGGGGGTAGGTTTGATCCCAACAGTCGACACGATTGGCATGGCCGCGCCGATCATCGTGATCCTGCTGCGGGTGCTCCAAGGCCTGGCGTTGGGCGGCGAATATGGCGGCGCAGCGATTTACGTCGCTGAACACGCCCCGCCGGAAAAGCGCGGGTTCTACACCAGCTTCATTCAGGCGAGCGTTGCCGGCGGCTTTGTCCTCTCGATCATCGTGGTGCTGGCCTGCCGGTTCCTGATCCCGACCGAAGCGTTCGAGGCGTGGGGCTGGCGCGTGCCGTTCCTGCTGTCGATAATCCTATTGGCAATTTCGCTGTGGATGCGGCTGAAGCTTTCGGAAAGCCCGGTGTTTCAGGCGATGAAGGAAGCGGGCGAGACGTCGGGCAATCCTTTTGTCGAAAGCTTCACCTACCCCGGCAATGGCAAGCGGATTTTCGTCGCGCTGTTCGGGATTACCGGCATCCTGACGACGATCTGGTACACCGGGTTCTTCTCCGCGATGAGCTTCCTGCGCGGGCCGATGCATGTCGATGATCTGACGGTGGAGCTGATCCTGCTGGTGTCGGGCCTGATCGTGATGACGTTCTATGTCGTGGTCGGCAAATGGTCTGACCGGGTCGGGCGCAAGCTGCCGATCATCATTGGCGCGGCGGCCACTTTGGCACTTCTTTTCCCGCTGTTCTGGATGATGGGGAGCCTCGCCAATCCCGCGCTGGCCGACGCGGCGGAGCGTACGCCGATTGTGGTGAGCGGCCCGGCGTGCGAGACTGATCCTTTCGCCGAACTGTTCCAGCGCGAACAGACCGATTGCGGGAAGGTGCTTGAGACGCTGACCGCCTCGGGTGTGCCTTACACGCTGGTGCCGGGTGCTGAGCTGACGCTGACCGCAGGGGGCAATCCGGTGGCGATCGCTCCGGCGTGGATGGCGGACGGCGCAGCACGGCGGACGGGGATACATGCGGCGCTGGGGCAATATGGCTTCGACTTCGCCAAGCAGCGGCCCGCGCCCGCCAACATCATCGGCATCGTCGGCGTGTTGTTGGCTTTGGGGGTGTTGTCGGCGCTGACCTACGGCTCGGTCGCGGCGCTGCTGAGCGAAATGTTCCCACCGCGCATCCGCTATTCGTCGATGTCTATTCCCTACCACATCGGCGCAGGTTACCTTGGCGGCTTCCTGCCGTTGATCGCAGGGGTGATCGTGGCGCGTACCGGCGATATCTATGCTGGGCTGTGGTACACTATGGCAGTGGTCGGGTTTGGATTGCTAGTGGCATGGTGGGGATTGCCAAGCGGTCCGCCGACAGATTTCGCCGATGACTGATAGCCCGGTTTTGCCCCCCTCTAGCCTGCGCTTGACCATCGATAGGGGTGCCCTTGCCGCCAATTGGCAGGCGTTGAATGCCCTCTCGGTGGGCGGAAGAGCTGGGGCTGCGGTCAAGGCGGATTGCTATGGCTTGGGCGTCGATGCCTGCGTTCCGGTGTTGCGGGATGCCGGGTGCGAGACGTTTTTCGTCGCGCATTGGAGCGAGGTGGCGGCGGTCATCGCGCACGTTCCACCTGCGCAAGTTGCTGTATTGCATGGTGTTCTGAATGACGCAGATTGCGCTTATGCCAAAGCAACCGGTGCAATGCCAGTGATCAACTCTCTCGATCAAGCGATGCTGTGGACGGCCAATGACGGCGGGCGATGCCACCTGATGGTCGATACCGGCATCAACCGCCTCGGCATCGCTGTAGGTGATGCGAACGATCCCCAGATTGCCGCACTCGATGTCGATATTCTAATGAGTCACCTCGCTTGCGCGGATGAAGACAGCCCGATGAATGCGCGGCAATTGGCGGCCCTGCGGGCGGTCGCGAGCGCGGTTCCGCATCAGCGTTTGAGCCTTGCAAACAGCGCCGGGATCGGACTGGGGTCGGACTATGCCTTTGATTTAACGCGCCCCGGCCTCGCGCTGTATGGCGGCGCGCCCCGCGCCGAGCTGTCTGGTTTGATCCGTCCGGTGACGCAGGTCGAGGCCGCAATCCTGCAAACCCGAACGCTCTCTGCCGGAGACAGTGTCGGTTACAACGCCGCCTTTACCGCGCCATCCCCGATGCGCGTAGGAACAGTATCAATGGGATATGCCGATGGCTTCCTGCGCAGCCGCGGCTCCGGCAATGCGCTGCACCATGGTGGCCGACGCCTCCCCATTCTCGGCAAGGTGTCGATGGACATGGTGGTGGTCGACCTCACCGCAGCGCCCGAATTGGCCGCCGGAGAATGGCTGCAAGTGCCTTGGAACATCGCCGATGCTGCGCAGCAAAATTCGCTATCGCCGTACGAAATGCTGACTGTGATCGGGCGCAGATTGCGCGGCGGCTAGACTGTCCACCGGCATTTTATTGCACCGCAGCTTGTGCAGGTGCTAAGACGCCGCATCAAGGGTCATCTTTCGGGGTCATATTGGCATGGTTGGCAGAGCAAAAGCAGCAACGGGCGAAGCGGGCGATGCCATCATCATCAAGAAGTACGCCAACCGGCGGCTCTACAACACCGCCTCATCAAGCTATATCACGCTCGAAGACCTCGCCCGAATGGTGCGTGAAAATGTAGAATTTCAGGTGCTTGATGCCAAAAGCGGCGATGACATCACACATGCGATCCTGACCCAGATCATCATGGACGAAGAGGCCAATGGCGAACAGATGCTGCCCGTTAGCTTCCTGCGCCAACTGATCGGGATGTATGGCAATTCGATGCAGGGGCTGATGCCGTCTTATCTCGAAGCCAGCATGGCCAATTTCCGCGACAACCAGTCAAAGATACGCGAAGCCTTTGAAAAGGGGATGACCAGCAATCCCTTCACCGCGATCCATCAGACCAATATGGCCATGATGCGCGCGGCGGCCGATGTCTTTTTGCCCGGGGTGGCCAAGCCGAAGGACAAGTCAACCGCTTCAGGCACGCCCGCCAATGATGAACTCGCGCTGCTGCGCGAGCAGATGGCGGCGATGCAAAAGAAGCTGGACGACCTCAGCAAATAAGGCAATCGGGGCGCGCTTCGGGCATCCGACCGCTCTACGTCATTCAGGAATTCAGAACCGTGTCCCAGATCCGCCACGCGCTCACCGTGAAGCGCGAAGACGACTTTGCCAAATGGTATCAGGAAGTCATCAGCGCCGCTGACCTTGCCGAGGAATCGGGTGTTCGCGGGTGCATGGTGATCAAGCCGTGGGGCTACGGCATCTGGGAACGCATCCAGCGTTTGATGGACGACCGGATCAAGGCAGCGGGGGTGCAGAACTGCTACTTCCCGCTGTTCATCCCGCTATCCAATTTCACGCGGGAAGCCGAGCACGTCGAAGGCTTTGCCAAGGAAATGGCGGTCGTCACCCACCACCGGCTGATTTCGGATGGCAAGGGCGGTTTGATCCCCGATCCTGAAGCCAAGCTGGAAGAACCTCTGGTCGTTCGCCCGACGTCGGAAACGATCATCGGAGATGCGATGGCGCGCTGGATCCAAAGCTGGCGCGATCTGCCGATGCTGACCAACCAATGGGCCAATGTGGTGCGCTGGGAAATGCGCACGCGGATGTTCCTGCGCACCAGTGAATTCCTTTGGCAGGAAGGCCATACCGCGCACGAAAACCGCGAACAGGCGTTGGCCGAGACGCACCGCGCGCTCGAAATGTACCGCGCGTGTGCCGAGGATGACCTCGCCCTGCCCGTGATTGCAGGCGAGAAGCCCGAGAATGAACGCTTTCCCGGCGCGGTAGAAACCTGGTCGATCGAAGCGATGATGCAGGATGGTAAGGCGTTGCAGGCCGGCACTTCGCATTATCTCGGCACCAATTTCGCTCATGCAGCGGGAATCCAGTATCAGGACCGCGAAGGTGCGCAGCAGTTCTGCCACACCACCAGCTGGGGCGTGTCAACGCGGCTGATCGGTGGGGTGATCATGACCCACGGCGACGACGACGGGTTGCGTGTGCCGCCGGCAATCGCACCGCAGCAGATCGTGATCATCCCGATGCTGCGTGAGGCACCCGAGGATGCCGAATTGCTCGCCTATTGTGATGGCGTGCGTGCTGCGCTGGCTGGGCAAATTGCGCTTGGTGAGAAAGTGCGCGTGCTGCTTGACCAGAAGCCCGGCAAGGCTGCGGCCAAGCGCTGGGATTGGGTCCGCAAGGGCGCCCCGATCATCATCGAAGTCGGCCCGCGTGACATGGCCGAGGGCAAGATTGCCGTGCTGCGCCGCGATCAGCTTTGGAACGTCGCGAATGGGAAGCCTGCCTTCACCTACCCGGCGCACGGTGAATTCGTGGCCGAGGCGGGCGCGGCGCTCGAAGCGATCCAGACTTCGCTTTACGAAGAAGCCCGCGCCCGGCGCGACGCTAATATCACCCGCGGACTGGCCGATTGGGCAGCGGTGGCGGCGCATTTCGAAAATGGCGGCAAATACCCCGGCTGGGTCGAGGTCGAGTGGGCCAAGCCAACCGGCACGGCGCTGGACGCGGTGGTCGAAAAGCTCAAAACATTGAAGCTCACCATCCGCAACGTGCCACGCGGCAGCGCAGCTGCTGACGGCGCCTGCATCTTCACTGGCGCGCCAGCGAGCGAGCGCATTCTCATCGCGCGCGCCTACTAACCTCAAGTTCTTGGGCTTGCACCTGCGCGGCGGTGAGGGCAGACAGGGTGCATGATCAAACGTACCCTTCTGCTCGCGGCATTTGCCGCCACCCCGCTCGTCGCCCAAACCCATCCTGCTGACAGCGTGTCAGAGGACCGCATCAAGGGCGACGTAGAAAAACTGGTCAGCTTTGGCACGCGTCACACGATGTCGGTGCAGGACGATCCGGAACGTGGGATCGGCGCGGCGGTCGATTGGGGCTTGGCGGAGTTCAAGCGCATCGGCGCGAAGTGCGGCGGTTGCCTTGAGGTGCTCCCGGTTGGTGAAACCGTCACCGGCCCGCGCATTCCGAACCCGACGCTCGTGCGCAATGCAGTGGCAATCCAGCGTGGCAGCGAGCGCCCCAACGAAGTCGTGATCGTGCAGGGCCACATCGACAGCCGCGTCAGCGACGTGATGGACGCGACCTCGGACGCACCGGGCGCGAATGATGATGGTTCAGGCACCGCGTTGGTGCTGGAAGCTGCGCGGGCGCTGAGCGGGACGAAATACCCCACAACCATTATCTACGCGCTGCTTTCGGGTGAAGAGCAGGGCCTCCATGGCGGGCGCATCCTCGCCGATTGGGCAACTGCACAGGGATTCACGGTGAAGGCGGTGCTCAACAACGATATCGTCGGAAATTCTTGCGGCAAGGACGGCTATTGTGAGCCCAAGGTGGTGCGCGTCTTTTCCGAAGGCCCGCGCGCTGACCTGACTGAACGCCTGCGTGCGGCGCAAACACGCTTCGGGGGCGAGAACGATTCGCCAGGGCGCAACCTATCGCGCTGGGTGGCTGATCTTGCCGCGAAGAACGCAGATGGCCTGCAAGTCCGCCAAATCTGGCGCACCGACCGGACGGGCCGGGGCGGGGACCAGGTGCCGTTCCTGCAAAAGGGCTACCCCGCAATCCGCTTTACCGTCGGGGTCGAAGATTACGATCACCAGCACCAGGATCTGCGCACCGAGGACGGGGTGTTCTACGGCGACACGGTGGAGGAGATGGATTTCGCCTATCTTGCGGGAGTGACGAAGTTGAATGTCCGGGCACTTGATGCGCTCGCTCGCGCACCGATGCCGCCAAAGGTCACAATGGACGCAGCGGTTCGGCTTGATACGGAACTCAAATGGAAGGCGGTGCCCGGCGCCTCGCTTTATACTGTCGCCACACGGCCGACCGATCAGCCGGAATGGGGCGGGGATGTCACGTTGGTTTACATTGACGGCCTGATCGAAGCCAATCGTGACGCCACCGAACAAGCGAGGGAGTTCAGTCACGTTAAGGCCCTGCGCGGCGATGACTGGCTGTTTGGCGTTTCGTCGTGTGCATGGTCGCCTGAGGGGGGTTTCTGTTCACCCGTCGCCAGCGCTGTGCCTGGCGGTGCGTTCGAACCGGTGGTGAAGGAGTAGCCTTCGTCATTGCGAGCTGAGCGAAGTAATCCATGGACAAAACACTCCTCATGTTGCGTCGTTCGTCCATGGATTGCCGTGTCGCCTAAAGGCTCCTCGCAATGACGAGATTGATGAGTTAGGGCTAACACATGCCCAATCCCCCCAAACTCCCCCAAGGTATGCCGACCGCCAAGCAGGTGCTCGATTTCATCCAGTCCTCCGACATTCCCGCGGGCAAGCGCGAGATTGCCAAGGCGTTCGGCCTCAAAGGGCAGGAAAAGATCAAACTCAAAGCCCTGCTCAAAGACATGGCCGAGGACGGTCTGATAGACGGGAAGAAATCCGCCTTCCACCGCATGGGCGGGGTGCCCAAGGTCACCACCCTCAGGATCGTCGCCATCGAAGACGGTGATCTAATCGCCGAGCCCGACAATTGGGATCCCGAAGCTCCCGGCAAAGCGCCGCGCCTGATTATCCGCGAACCGCGCCCGCGGCCCGGTGTGAAGCGCCCGCCGGCCTTGAAGCGCGGCGACCGGGTGCTGGCCCGCACAGAGGAAACGGAAGCTGGCTGGATCGCGCATCCGATGAAGAAGCTGCCCTCGCGCACCGAGGGGCTGATGGGCGTGGTTGAGATCGACAAGACCGGCAAGGCCTGGCTAGCCCCAGTCGACAAGCGCGTGCGCCAGTCAACGCCGATTGCCGATGTGGGCGAGGCCGAGGCCGGTCAGTTGGTGATTGCCGAACGAGTCGGCCGTTCCGAACGCGCCGGGGTGAAGGTGATCGAAGTGGTGGGCGATCCGCTCGCCCCGCGCAGCTTCAGCCTGATTGCCATCGCCAAGCACGGCATCCCGCACATATTCCCGGAAGACACGCTCGAAGAAGCGCCCCGCTCAGCCAAAATCAAGCTGTCCGAAAAGGCGCGCGAAGACCTGCGCCATCTGCCGATCGTCGCCATCGATCCCGCCGACGCCCGCGATCACGATGACGCAATCTGGGCCGAGCCGGATGGGCAGGGCGGATTTAACGCCCTCGTCGCCATTGCCGATGTCAGCTTCTACGTCCGCCCCGGCTCCGCACTCGACCGTGAGGCGAGGAAACGCGGCAATTCGGTCTATTTCCCCGACCGCGTGGTGCCGATGCTGCCCGAAGTGCTGAGCGCCGATGTCTGCTCGCTGAAAGAGGGCGAAGACCGCGCGGCGATGGCTTGCCACCTGCACATCAACGCCGATGGCAAAGTATCAAGCTTCCGCTTCACCCGCGCGCTGGTGCGGATTGCGCATAACATCGCCTATGAAGACGCGCAGAAGGCGGTCGATAGCGGCAATCCGCCCGAATACCTCGCCAACCTGTGGGACGCTTGGAAGGCGCTATCAGCTGCCCGCCATGCCCGCGACCCGCTCGAACTTGAACTGCCCGAACGCCGCGTGGTGCTCAACGAACAGGGCCAGATCGCCGAGATCGCCCTGCGCGAACGCCTCGATGCGCACCGCGTGGTCGAGGATTTCATGATCGCCGCCAACGTCGCTGCGGCCAAGGCACTGGAGGCAAAAACCGCCCCCGTCGTCTACCGAATCCACGAACCGCCGAGCCGTGAGAAGCTGATCGCGCTGCGCGATTATCTCGCCACGATGGACAAGAAGTTGGCGCTGGGTCAGGTAGTGACGCCGGGGCTGTTCAACCGGATGCTGAAAGACGTCACCGACGAAGCCGAAAAGGCGCTGGTGATGGAAGCGGTGCTGCGCAGCCAGACGCAGGCCTATTACGGCCCCGCCAATGCCGGGCATTTCGGGCTTTCGCTCGGTTCATACGCGCATTTCACCTCACCGATCCGCCGCTATGCCGATCTGCTGGTGCACCGCGCGCTGGTCGATGCTTACAAGCTCGAACAGCCAGCCCCTCCGGGATCGCTGCCGCCGACCACCGGCCTGTCCGACCGTGATCGCGCCAGCTTGCAGCAGGTCAGCGACGCGATCAGCCAGACCGAGCGGAGGGCAATGGAGGCCGAGCGCGACACCATCGACCGCTATGTCGCGGCATGGCTTTCGGTGCGGGTTGGCGAGGTGTTCGACACCCGCATCACCGGGGTGCAGGCGTTCGGCTTCTTCGCCACCATCGTGGGCCTAGGCGGGGATGGGCTGGTGCCAATTTCCACGCTGGGCGGCGAATTTTTCCGCCACGATGAAGCCGCGCAGGCGCTTATCGGCACCGACACAGGTACCACCTACGCCTCGGGCGACCGGCTGAAGCTGAAGCTGGCCGAAGCCAATGCACTCACCGGGGCGCTTAAATTCGTGCCGGTGGATGTGGATGGCAACGCGATTGAACCGCGCGGCACGAGGCCTGACGATCGCCGGCGCGGGGCGGGCGGGCCGCCCAAAAAGGCTGGAAAGTTCATCGTTGGTCAGCGGGGACGCCCCGGCAATATCCGCCATCAAGGCCGCAAGAAGTAGCGGCCATACACGTCAGGCCAACAGCGTGTTGGCCGCCTCGTCATAGTCATCGGGGATGATGTAGAGCGGGCAGGGCAGGCCGCCCGCCGCGCTGGAAAAATGCGTCACCAGCGGGCCGGGACTGCCACCCTTGGCCGCGGCCAGCACCAAAGCTGCGACTTCCTGATGCTCGGCAAGGAATTCGCTGACGATTTTCTGGCCCATGCCAATCTTGACTGAAATCGTCGGCATGATCCCGCTTTCGGCGAGCAGATTGCCCGCAACCCCGTGGGCGAGCATTTCGGCCCGGTCACGCGCTTCGGCTTCGATTGTGGCTTGCACTGCGCCGAACGCGGAAAAGTTCTGCTGCGGCACCAAAGCTAGCAGATGCACTGCGCCGCCGACCGCTGCGGCCCGGCGCGCGGCATAGCGCAAGGCGGCGGTTGCCTCTTCGCTTTCATCGATGATGACCAGGAATGTGCGCATATCGTCAGGCCCCGTTGAGGCTGAGGATATCAATGCATTCGTATGGATTGGCAAGTCCCAGCGCGAACTGGCCATTCTGGGCCTTGCCCGGGCCAAGGGAATTGGCCAGAGACGGGGCAAGGATCGAACACGGGAGTATCGCGGATCATGGCCTTGGACATCAAGATGCCGGCTTTGTCGCCCACCATGGAAGAAGGCACGCTGGCAAAGTGGCTGGTGAAGGTCGGCGACACGGTGCAATCGGGCGACATCATGGCCGAGATCGAGACCGATAAGGCGACGATGGAGTTCGAGGCGGTGGATGAAGGCGTGATCGCCGAAATCCTGATCGAAGGCGGAACCGAGAACGTGAAGGTCGGCGCAGTGATCGCGCGGCTGACGGTTGAGGGCGAGGAGGCAGCGCCTGCATCCGTTGCAGCGCCTGCGCCCGCTCCTGCCGCTGATGGCCCTGCCGCAAGCCCCACTGCGCGCAAGCTGGCTGAGCAGAACGGCGTTGATCTTGCGAGCATCACTGGCTCCGGCCCCAAGGGTAAAATCACCAAGGAAGATGTAGAGGCTGCGATTTCGGCGGGCGGCGGTTCGGCCAAACCTGCGCCAGTAGCCGCTCCGGCTCCCGCGCCAATTCAGGCTGTGGCAGTGGCACCTTCGGGCGCCCGCATTGTCGCCTCGCCGTTGGCCAAGCGAATTGCGGCGGACAAGGGGATTGACCTTGCGTTGGTCACGGGCACCGGCCCCAATGGGCGGATCGTCAAGGAAGATGTCGAGAGCTTCACCCCCGGCGCGGCAGCCCCTGCACCTGCATCGGCGGCCAGCGCGGCAGCGCCTGCGCCAACACCAGCACCCGCGATCGAAGGCGGCGCGCCGTTCGCGGAAGAAAAGCTTTCGGGCGTTCGCAAGGTCATCGCCCGCCGGTTGACCGAGAGCAAGCAGACCGTCCCCCACTTCTACCTCACCATCGACATCCGGCTCGACCCGCTGCTGGAACTGCGCGCGCAGCTCAACAAGTCGCTCGAACCTGATGGCGTGAAGCTGTCAGTCAACGACCTGCTGATCAAGGCGCTAGCCCGCGCGCTGATCCGGGTTCCGCAATGCAATGTCAGCTATCACGGCGACACGCTGCGCCGTTACAGCCGCGCCGATGTGTCGGTGGCGGTGGCCGCGCCTTCGGGCTTGATCACTCCGGTGATCACCCATGCGGACACCAAGGGCCTCGCTGCGATTTCGACCGAGATGAAGACCCTCGCCGGCAAGGCGCGTGATGGCAAGCTCATGCCGCACGAATACCAGGGCGGCACCGCGAGCCTTAGCAACCTCGGCATGTTCGGGATCAAGCAGTTCGATGCGGTAATCAACCCGCCGCAAGGCATGATCCTAGCAGTCGGGGCAGGGCAGCAGGCGCCCTATGTGGTCGATGGCGAGATTAAGGTCGCGACCGTGCTCCACGCGAGCGGCAGCTTCGACCACCGCGCCATTGACGGCGCGGACGGGGCGCAGCTGATGGAGGCGATCAAGCAGCTGTGCGAGAACCCGATGGGGCTGGTGGTGTGATGATCGGCGCTAAGCTGACGGACCAATGTCTGTGGCTCAAGCATATTGAGCCGGGTCCGTTACGTGAAGCACTCGCCAGTATTCACCCTGGTTCGTGCATCAGATTGATCGTCGACGGAACTCAAATCGATTTCGAACGAATGGCCACAGGCAAGGACGGCAGGGTCACTAACGGCTTCAATCCAATCGGGCCGGGAGCTGCGTTTTGGCGTGCCCGCTACCGCGAGGGCGAACACCAAAAGATTGAACTCTCATTCGCCCAAAGTGTCGATGACTGACCGCACCCCCCAAATCCGCGTCACTGCGATGCCGACCGACACCAACCCCTATGGCGGGGTGTTCGGCGGGTGGCTGATGGCACAAATGGCACTGGGCGCTGGCTCTCTCGCGAGCCGCGTGGGGCAGGGCAAGGCGGTGGTGGTATCCGCGACTGACTTCGCCTTTCCCGGCGCGATGGCGGTGGGGGATGAACTCTCCGTCTATTGCGACGTGCTCACAACCGGCACCACCTCGCTCACCATCGCCGCCGAAGCCATCGCGCGCGAGCGTAATGGCGAGGCGACCACCAAGGTTGCCCAGGGCACCTTCAAATTCGTGCTGATCGGAGACGACGAGCGCCCCCGCGCCATCGCCGCCAGCGCAGCACTTCTCCTCCCCAAGGAAAACGACAATGGCTAATCAATATGACGTGATCGTGCTCGGCTCCGGCCCCGGCGGCTATGTCGCGGCGATCCGCTGCGCGCAGCTTGGCCTCAAGACCGCGATTGTCGAGCGCGAGAACCTCGGCGGCATCTGCCTCAACTGGGGCTGCATCCCGACCAAGGCGATGCTGCGTTCGGCCGAAATTTTCCACTATATGCAGCACGCGGGCGATTACGGCCTTGTCGCCAAGGGGATCGAGGCGGATCTGGGCGCGATTGTGAAGCGCAGCCGCGGGGTGGCGAAACAGCTCAATCAGGGCATCGGCCACCTGATGAAGAAGAACAAGATCACCGTGCATATCGGAACCGGCACGCTGACCGGCGCAAACAGCCTGACGGTTAAATCGGACAAGGGCGATGAAGCTCTCTCCGCCAAGCACATCATCGTCGCCACCGGCGCGCGCGCCCGCGACCTGCCGTTTGCCCCCGCCGACGGCAAGCGCGTGTGGACCTATCGCCACGCTATGACCCCCACCGAACTGCCCGCAAGGCTGTTGGTGATAGGATCGGGCGCGATCGGGATCGAATTCGCCAGTTTCTACAACGACCTCGGCAGCGAAGTGACTGTGGTGGAAATGCTCGACCGAATCGTGCCGGTGGAGGATGCGGATGTCTCAACCTTCCTCGAAAAATCGCTCCGCAAGCAGGGGATCAACATCCTGACTGGCGCAGGCGTGGAGGATGTAACGGTCACCGCGACCGGCATCACGGCCACCATCAAGGACAAAAGCGGCAAGACCGCGCCGCAAGACTTCACCCATGTGATCGTTGCCATCGGGATCGTGCCCAACACCGAGAATATCGGGATTGATGGCCTTGCCGACATGGAGCGCGGCTTCATCCAGATCGACCCCTATGGCCGCACCAAAACCAAAGGCCTCTGGGCCATCGGTGACTGCACGCCCGGCCCGTGGCTGGCGCACAAAGCGAGCCACGAAGGCGTCACCTGCGCCGAAGCCATCGCGCAAGAACTTGGCAACAAGGATGTGCACCCGCACCCGCTTGATCGCTCGGCGATCCCCGGCTGCACCTATTGCCACCCGCAGGTTGCCAGCGTCGGCCTGACCGAAGCCAAGGCCAAGGAAGCGGGCCGTGAGATCAAAGTCGGCAACTTCCCCTTCATCGGCAACGGCAAAGCGATTGCGCTGGGCGAGGCGGAAGGCTTCATCAAGACCATCTTCGACGCCAAGACCGGAGAGCTACTGGGCGCGCACATGGTCGGCGCGGAAGTGACCGAGCTGATCCAGGGCTACACCGTTGGCAAGGTATTAGAGACCACCGAGGCGGAGTTGATGATGACCGTCTTCCCGCACCCGACCTTGAGCGAAATGATGCACGAAAGCGTGCTCGACGCATACGGGCGGGCGATCCATTTCTGAAGGCGCGCACCATGACACAGGCAGCACCAGAAGCGCTTAAAGGCGAAGACTGGGCGGGGGATATGGGCACGCGCTGGCTCGCCAATCTCGACCGGTTTGAAGGCATGATCGCTCCCATCGGTGCGGCGTTGCTGGCGCAGGCGGATTATAAGCCGGGTGAGCGGGTGCTCGATCTAGGCTGCGGAGGGGGATCGACTACGCTTGCCATCGCTGCAACGGTGAGGCCGGATGGCGCAGCGGTTGGCCTTGATGTTGCACCGATGCTGGTTGAGCGGGCTACAGAGCGCGCCGCCGCTGCGGGCAGCACCGCGCGTTTCATCTGCGCCGATGCGGCCAGTGCGACGCTCGATGAACCGCCGTTTGACCGGCTATTCTCGCGCTTTGGGTCGATGTTCTTCGAAGCGCCGGTGCCCGCTTTCACCAACCTTTGCGCCATGCTCAAGCCCGGGGCGCGGATCGATCTCGCTGTGTGGGCCAACCCACGCGACAATCTGTGGATGATGGAGATGATGGGCGTGGTGCGCCAGCATATTGAAATTGCCCCTGCCGTTCCGCGCGCACCGGGGCCGTTTGCGTTCGAGGACGTTTGTTACCTTGAAGAAGTGCTTACTGCGGCGGGGTTCAGCGGCATGGAGATTGTGGCTTACGAGGGTGATCAACCCGTTGGTGGACCGGACGCAAGCCCGGAAGAAGCGACCGACTTTGTCTTCGCCTCAATGGCTGCGGGCCGTGTGCTGGAGGAGCATGGGCCGGCGGTGCGCGATGCTGCGCGGGCGGATTTGCTGGCGCTGTTCACCCGGCATTATCGAGAAGGCGAAGGGGTAATGTTACGAGCCAAGGCGTGGCTGGTCACAGCGCACGCATAGGCTGTGACGCATGCTGCCTGTCGGCTTGCAATCGCACATGATAAGGCACATTCCGGCACAATGAGCACACCCGATCCTGAGCTTGAACAGCGCATTATCGCCGCCGACCGTGCGCTGGCTGAACGCAATCCGGCGCGAGCGCGCGATATTCTTGAGAGTGCGGCTCCGGCAAATCCGCAGGTGCCGGATTTCTGGCAAAGGCTCGCCACGGTGCGCCAGATGACCGGTGCCCCGGCCATGGCGATCGAAGCGATCGATCATGCCCTGTCGCTCGCCCCGCTTGATTTCATGAACCTGTTGATGCGCGCGAGGATGCTCGATCAGGCTGGCCATGCCGAGGCAGGAGAGGCCTATGGCCGCGCGCTGGCACAGCCGCGTCCTGATCCGTTGCCCACCGTGCTGGCGCAGGCAATTACGCGCGCAGAAGCGCTGTGGGCGGCACATCAGCAAGGAACGGAGGGCCGGATCAATGCCGCGGTCGAAGCCAGCGGCGCGGACCTTACAACGGCCGAACGCCGCCGTGCCGACCGGCTGGCTAGCAACATCGCCCGGCGCACCCGCGCCTACCATTCCGAGGCGACCCACTTCCACTATCCCGGCCTGCGCGAAGCCGAATTCCACGACCGCGAGCTGTTCCCGTGGCTGGATGAGCTAGAAGCACTGACTCCGAAGATCCGCGCAGAGATGGACACAGTCGCCAACGCAGCCGATGCGCAGTTGGTGCCTTACGTGAATTATGCGGACAGCGAGCCGCTGGCCCAGTGGCGCGAGCTCAATCACAGCCGCGATTGGACCGCTATCCATCTTGTCGAACGCGGCGAGACGGTCGCAGGCAACGCAGCGCATTGCCCGCAAACGATGGCATTCCTGCAGGATATGGAGCAGCCGTGGGTGGCGGGCTGCGGGGCCAATGCGATGTTTTCCCTACTGGCCCCGCGCACCACGATTCCAGCCCATGTCGGCGTCGCCAATTTCCGCCTGCTGTGCCACCTGCCGCTGATCGTGCCGGGCAGGTGCTGGTTCCGGGTCGGCGCGGAGACACGCGACTTTGAGCAGGGCAAGGCCTGGGTGTTCGATGACACAATCGAGCACGAAGCGCAGAACGAAACAGATCAGCTGCGGGTGATACTGATCTTCGACCTGTGGCACCCGGATCTGTCGCCAGCAGAGCGAGAGGCGATTGCGGCAACGGTCGCGGCAGCGGCTATGCCGGTAGGGGCGTTGTAGGGGCCAATCGCAACCGTTGGATTGCCCGTATCATTTTTGACGACCGTGGAGTTGGACCAGATCAAGCTGCTACGACTGGTCGGGTCCGTCCCGATATATCATAATCGCAACCCACAGGTAGGCTGCACTCATTGCGCCGCTTCCAGCGACCCATATCCAGACCGACAGGGATTTCGGATAGGCTGCTAAGCTCACGCCGAAAATGGCTGTTGAGACAATGAAAGCCCAGATGATTATGTCCCAAGACACCATTGATCTGGCCGCCCGCTTACTTGCAGCAGGACTACGTGGGGGCGCTGCATCGGGCCTCTCGCTGACGAGCCTGCGCGGGGCCATGCTGAACCAGAAGAAGCGCGCGAGAACCGCGAGCACGACTATCCACGTCGAAACGGGCCTCAGCCACTCGGAACCATCAAAAGTGGACTGAAAGATCACGATAAGAAACACGCACCCGATAATCGCAAGGGTGATTTTCCAAATGCCCCTGCGGCCTGCTACCGCCTCCCATCCAGCAACAAACTGTTCGTACTCCTCGTGCGAGACAAACTTCCCGCCCGACTTCCGACTGGGATAATAGAGATAGCCTTCCTCGAACGGGACGATTTGCTTCGAGAATGAGGATACCGGGTCGAGCATGCTGGCGACATTGACCTCCCAGGAGAAGCTGGCGGACAGGGTGGGATTCGAACCCACGGTAGGCTTGCACCTACGGCGGTTTTCAAGACCGCTGCCTTAAACCACTCGGCCACCTGTCCGCTTGCGGAACGCGCCATAACCAGACTTTACGCGCAAGTCATCCCACTTCGGTTATTGGGTATTCAGCCAAGGTGTGACATCCATAGTGCCATGATCTTCCGTCTGCTCCCCGCTGCCGCCCTTGCCATTGCCGCGCTTGCCATTATCGGCGCGCCGCCCGCCAACGCGCCGGTGGCCGCGCAGGAACGCGGCAGCGATGGGTTGAGCTTCGAAGCCTATCTCGAACTGCTCAAAGCCCGCGCGCGCGGGGAGGGGGTGTCCGAGGCGACTATCGAGCGAATGACCGTGGGCCTCACCCCCAACGCAACCGTGATCCGGCTTGATCAGAACCAGCCCGGCAGCGCCACCACGCGCGGTTATCCGCCGATGTCCAATTACATTGCCACCCATGTCGACGCCGCGCGAATCGGTGGCGGGCGCGCCGTTTATGCCCAGCATCGCGATCTGCTCGCCCGCATTGAGCGCCAATATGGCGTGCCGGGGCCGATCATCGTTGCGATTTTCGGGCACGAAACCAGTTATGGCCGGGTCAAAGGCGACTTCGATCTCGCCCGCAGCCTCGCCACGTTGGCGTGGGAAGGACGGCGACGTGAGTTGTTCGCAGGCGAATTCGTTGCGCTCATGAAAATTGCCGACAAGGGGTTTGATAGGTCGCAATTGGTGGGCAGCTATGCCGGCGCTTTCGGCAATCCGCAGTTCCTGCCGAGCGTTTACCTGCGGCTCGCCACTGATGGCGACGGGGATGCGCGCGCCGACATCTTCACCAACCGCGCGGATACCTTTGCCTCGATTGCCAATTATTTCCGTGATGCCGGTTGGCGGCAGGGGCAACCGTGGGGCGTGCGCGCAGCGGTGCCTACCGGGTTCGACATCAATCCCTACCGCACCCGGCTCGCCGCGCCGCAATGCCCGCGGGTGCATGAACGCTTGAGCCGATGGATGACCGTGGCCGAGTGGCGCGCGTTAGGCGTTGTTGCTCAGCGCGGCATGAGTGACGACGTGATGGTGTCGTTGTTCCAACCAGATGGCCCGGGCGCGCCCGCATGGCTGGTGACGGGCAATTACCGTGCGATCCTCGAATATAATTGCTCCAGCTATTACGCGACCAGCGTTGGGCTATTGGCTGACGAAATCGTGAACTGACGGCCCTGCACGCCTCGCCAAGCGCGGGGGGTGGGGGTATAGCCGCCGATGTGATGGCTTTCCCGATGCGTTTCCGCCTTTCCCTGCTACCGCTGGCCCTGAGTGCCGCTGGATTAGCGCTGCCTGCGCGCGCGGCTGCTCCGCCGCCCGAGGGGATTCTAGCCGCCATTCCGCCTGCAACAGAGGCTCCGGTCGCATTGCTGGTCGACCTCAGCAGCGGGCAAGTGCTGCACGCGCGCAATCCAGACCGGCGGTTCATGCCCGCATCGGTGACCAAAGTGATGACGCTTTACCTTGCGTTTGAACTGATCGAGGCGGGCAAGCTTGATCCGGCGCAGGTTTTCACGATGAGCCCTGTGATCGCGCGCGATTGGCGGCGTAAAGGATCAACCATGTTTCTGGACACGGGCGAGCGGGTGCGGGTCGACGACCTGCTGCTGGGTATCGCCAATGTCTCGGCCAATGATGGCGCGGCGGTGCTTGCCGCAGGCCAAGCCGGATCGATCGAAGCGTGGACGGCGCAAATGAATGCGACCGCGCGCGAACTGGGAATGACGGGGAGCCATTTCGGTACCCCCAATGGCTGGCCTGACGAAGGGCGCACATTCACCACCGCCAACGATCTGGTCACGCTGGCGCGCGCGATGCTGGCCCGGCATCCCGACAAATTCGGATACTACGTCGGGCGGATGGGATTTGATTACAAAGGCATTGCGCAGATCAATCACGACCCGATGATCGGCAAGATTGCCGGGGCGGATGGGATCAAGACCGGCTTTACCAATGAGTCGGGGTTTTCGTACCTCGGCACGGCGCGGCGCAATGGCCAGCGGCTTGCGTTGGTGTTGGCCGGGGTGGAAAATGGCCGCCTGCGTGGTCGGCTGGCGCGCTCCTACATCGAATGGGGCTTTGCCGCGTTTGAGCGGCGACGGCTGTTTGATCCCGGCGAGGTGATTGGCGAGGCGCGGGTGCAGGATGGCGCGGCGCGCGGTGTATCGCTGGTCGCGCGCGGCCCGGTTGGCGTGAACCTGCCGCGGGGCAGCAAGGGCAGGCTAATCGCCACCATTCGTTACGAGGGGCCATTGCGGGCGCCGCTCGCCAAGGGCGATCAAGTGGCGATGCTCGAAGTATCCGGCCCCGGCATCGCGCCGGCCAGCATCCCGCTCTACGCTGCCGAAGCCGTGGACACGGCTGGGCCGCTCGACCGGATCATCAACGCCGTTGCCGGGCTATTCACATGAGCGGCGGGCGCGGTGTTTTCATCGCCTTCGAAGGCGGGGAGGGGGCGGGCAAGTCCACGCAGGCGCGGCTGCTGGCTGAGGCATTGCGCGCGCGCGGGCTGATCGTGGTTACCACGCGCGAGCCCGGCGGAACTCCGGGTGCTGAAGCGATCCGCAACCTGCTGCTCGCACCGCCGGGCGAAGCATGGACGCCTGAGGCAGAAGCCCTGCTGTTCGCTGCCGCGCGCGCCGATCATGTTGCCAACTTGATACGTCCTGCGCTGGCTCGCGGTGTGTGGGTGGTGTGCGACCGCTACGTCGATTCGAGCCGGGCCTATCAAGGTGGCGCAGGCGGGCTCGGGGATGCGGCAATCATCAATCTCCACGCCTTTGGCAGTGGCGGCTTGCGCCCCGATAAGGTCATTCTGCTCGAAGCTGAAGGCGAGGCGCTTACTGCCCGGCTCACAGCGCGCGATGGCGAAAACACCGATGCGATTGGCGGCCGTCCTGCTAATTATCACCGTGCGGTCGCTGCGGCTTTCCGGGCACTGGCCAAGGCCGATCCACATGCTTTCGCCCGCGTCGATGCAATGGGCGAACCGGAAGAAGTTCACGCCCGCGTGATAGAAGCAGTGGCCCCACTGCTCGAAGGCGCGGGCTAATGACGCGCTGGCCCAATCACACCGAGGCATGGCGTCAGTGGCGCGATGCGCTGTCGGGCGAGCGAATGCACCACGGCTGGCTGCTGGCAGGCAAGGAAGGACTCGGCAAACGCGACTTCGCAATCGCCGCTGCGCGCGAATTGGTCGCTGAACCCGGCGTACCGCTACCGGCGGGCGATCACCCCGATATCATCGTGCTGACCTATGGCCCGAAGGATGACAAGGGCGAGAAAGCGCAGGCCGAGGGCAAGCCGTTCGAACTCGCGCGGTCGATCAGGATCAAGCAAATCCGCGCGATGCAAAAGCGGCTGATCACCCGGCCCACTTTGGGTTCAAGGCGCGCGATCATCATCGATCCGGCCGATGACCTCGAAAAATCCGCCGCCAACGCGCTGCTCAAAAGCCTGGAGGAGCCGCCAGTTGGCACGTTTTTCCTGCTCGTCACCCACCGTCCGGCGCGGCTTCTGCCGACGATCCGTTCGCGTTGCCGCACGCTGCGGTTCCCCGTTTTGAGCGATACGCAACTCGGCGGTCTTTTGAGCGACGCTCGCCTCCCGCCTGATCCGGGCGCAATTGCCGCTGCTGAAGGATCTTTTGGCGCTGCATTGCGGTTTGCCGAGCAGGATCTTGCGCCAGTGGCGCGCGCCATCACCGCGCTGATTTCGGGCGAGGAGAACGGACTTGCCCGGCGCGGCGAGCTGGCACGCTTGATCGGCCCGCGTGCCGACCGTGAACGCGTGCAAGCAGTGCTCGATCTGGCGCAGGCGCTGGTTGCCCGCACCGCTCGCGCGAGTAACGATCCGCATCACCGCGCTCGCTTGATCGAAACGCACGTCGCACTGGTGACGCTCGCCGCGCAGGCGCCGACCGCGAATTTCGATCCCGGCATGTTGCCGTTCGAGATCGGCAGCTTGCTTGTCGCCGCCGCCCCAGCTAGCGAACCGGCCCATGGCTGACCCCGAAAACACTCCATTCTACATCACCACCGCGATCAGCTACCCCAACGGGCGGCCACATATCGGCCATGCCTATGAGGCGATTGCAGCCGATGTCATAGCCCGGTTCCAGCGCCTTAAAGGCCGCAGGGTCCGGTTTCAGACCGGGACAGACGAACACGGGCTGAAAATGGCGCGCAAGGCCGAAGAGCAGGGCCGCACGCCTGCTGAACTGGCAGACGAAATGTCGGGCTATTTTCGCGATATGTGCGATGCTCTGAATGTGTCGTATGACCGGTTCATCCGCACCTCCGAACCCGATCATCACCGCGCGAGCCAGGCTATTTGGCAGGCGATGGAAGCATCGGGTGACCTCTATCTCGACCGTTACGAAGGCTGGTATTCCGTCCGTGACGAGGCCTATTACGACGAAAGCGAGCTAGTTGAAGGCGAGGGCGGGGAAAAGCTGTCGCCCCAGGGCACCCCGGTCGAATGGACTGTTGAAGAAAGCTGGTTCTTCCGGCTGTCGAAGTATCAGGACTATCTGCTTGATCTGCTGCGACAACCTGGCTTCCTCGAACCGGCGAGCCGCCGCAACGAAATGATTGCGTTTGTGGAAGGCGGTCTGCGCGATCTTTCGGTAAGCCGCACCAGTTTTGACTGGGGCGTGAAGGTACCCGGCAGCGAAGGCCACGTGATGTATGTGTGGGTCGATGCGCTCACCAACTACATCACGGGGCTCGGCTATCCGGACGACATGGGCGATTTCTGGCCCGCTGATCTGCACCTGATCGGCAAGGATATCGTGCGGTTCCACACGATATATTGGCCCGCTTTCCTTAAAAGCGCAGGCTTGTCTGCACCCAAGCATGTGTTCGGCCACGGCTTCCTGCTCAATCGCGGGCAGAAAGAGTCGAAGTCACTCGGCAATGTCACTGATCCGGTCGAATTGTCGGAGCGGTTTGGCGTGGATGCCTTGCGCTACTTCCTGATCCGCGAAGTCGCCTTCGGACAGGATGGCAGCTATTCGCCCGAAGCGATTGTTCAAAGGGCAAATGGTGAGCTAGGCAATGCTTTCGGCAACCTGGCTCAGCGAACGCTCGGCTTTATTGCCAAGAACCTTGAAGGCTATTTGCCCGCCATCCGAGGCCATGCCGATGCGGACTCCGCACTATTCGCCGCGGTCGATCGCGCTATCACCATCGATATGCCCGAGGCTTTCGAAAATCTGGCTTTGCAACAGGGGGTTGAGGCGTGGTTGCACGCTGTCTTCGCCTGTAACGCCTACATCGACAGCGAAGCGCCGTGGACCCTGCGCAAAACCGATCCTGAGCGGATGGAAACCGTGCTGGCAACGCTCTATATCTGCATCGCGCAGCTGGCCGTCGCGATTTCGCCGGTGATCCCGGGTAGCAGCGCCAAACTGCTCGAAACGCTCGGGATTCCTGAAGAATTGCGGACGCTGGCAGGCATCCGCAGCCACTGGTATTCACCATTGGCGGAAAGCGATCACCGGATCATCGCACCCGCCCCGTTGTTCCCCCGGCTTGAACTCCCCGCCGAGGACACGAGCGCCTGATGCTGATCGATAGCCACTGTCACCTTGAATACAAAGGTCTGGTCGAAGATCAGGTTGGGGTTCTTGCCCGTGCGCGGGATGCGGGGGTAGGGGCTTTCCTCAATATCTCGACCCGGCAAAGCGAGTGGGATCAAGTGGTCGGCACCGCCGAACGCGAGGCGGATGTCTTTGCAAGTGTTGGCATTCATCCGCACGAAGCCGATGCGCATCATGACCTCGGCCGTGCTGTGTTACTGGCCGCGACCGAACACCCGCGCGTGATTGCAATTGGTGAAACGGGCCTCGACTACTATTACGACAAGTCGGACAGAGGCGTGCAGAAGTCGTTGTTCCGCATGCATATTGATGTTGCGCGCGAAACGCAGTTGCCGCTAATCATCCACACCCGCGATGCCGAGGATGATACGTTCGCAATCCTAGCTGACGAGATGAAGCAGGGGCATTTCCCAGCTCTGATCCATTGCTTCACCGCTTCAGCCGAATTTGGCGCGAAGGTGCTCGAATTGGGGCTCACGATTTCGCTGTCGGGCATCGTAACCTTCAAGAATGCTAAGACCTTACAGGAAGTTGCAAAGACCGTTCCTGAAGATCGTCTGCTGGTTGAAACCGACAGCCCTTTTCTCGCCCCGGTGCCGCATAGAGGGCGGGTTTGTGAGCCATCCTATGTGGCCGACACCGCTGCGTTCATCGCGGGCTTGCGCGGCGTGGAACCGGCGCAATTGGCTGCGCAAACCACTGCCAACTTTGCGCGGCTGTTTTCTAAGGCCGGCCTGTGAAGTTGGTCATGCTCGGCTCAGGCACTTCGACCGGGGTGCCGCGACTGGGTGGTGCAGACGGCACCGGCGATTGGGGTGATTGCGACCCAGAAGAGCCGCGCAATCGCCGCACACGCGTGTCGATCATGGTCGAAAGTGACGAAGGCAAGCGGTTGCTGATTGATACCTCGTCAGATTGCCGCGCACAGCTGCTCGCCAATCGTGTGGGTAGTATCGACGCTGTGTTCTGGACGCATGACCATGCTGACCATTGTCACGGCATCGATGACCTGCGTGTGCTGCGCTATGGTCGCGCCGGACCAATCCCGGGCTTTGCCGAGACCGAGACTGTGCGGCGGCTACGCCAACGTTTTGGCTACGTCTTTGCGGGGCAAGAAGGTTATCCGACGATTTGCACGCTCGACACGCTGGACCGGCTTCGGATGATCGCCGGGTTCGGGGTTGATTGGTGCCAGATGGCGCATGGTCCAGGGGAAACCACCGCATATCGGTTTGAAGCGGACGGCAAGTCCATTGGCTATGCTACGGATTTTAGTGCAATTTCTGACACGATGATCGATATGTTCTATCGCGTTGATATACTCGTCAGCGACTGCCTGCGACGGGATCCGCATCCAACTCACGCTCATCTGGCAATGGCCATCGAGCTTGGGGAGCGCTGCAAGGCCGGCCGCGTGGTGCTCAGCCATCTCGACAAAAGCATGGATTACCAGGCGCTATGCAATGAGGTGCCCGATTTCGTCACCGTGGGCTATGATGGCTTGGAGTTAATCGCATGAACCCGGATCTGCTGCTGCCGATCATTGCGAGCACCGCTTGGTTAATCCTCGCCGGCGCTGGGCTTGCTTCCTTCCGGCTCAATTGGAGCCAAATGGTCAAGATGGCGCTGGTTTGGGTGGTGATTTTCCTAGGCCTGTATCTGCTGGTGGAGTGGTTCATGGTAATGCAGAACACAGCGAGCGCGTTGATCTAGATTTTACATAATATATATTATCCATCCAGAGGATCGGGATGAGCGACACCCCTCACAAGCCCCCTATTGATCGCCTGCTGGCAATTATGGCCCGGCTGCGCGATCCGCAGTCGGGTTGCGAAT
>LNFM01000651.1_pt1 | contig 89033 bp, 90 predicted proteins | sample 596031 | NCBI WGS metagenome assembly LNFM01 (sample SAMN04254537, study PRJNA301005) | activated carbon metagenome | isolation source: dual media filters at the Ann Arbor, Michigan drinking water treatment plant | place: USA: Ann Arbor | reverse complement strand
TACCAGGAACAGAAGAAGGCCGCCGAGGCGAAGAGCAAGCAGAAGGTCATCGAGATCAAGGAAGTCAAGTTCCGTCCGGGCACCGACGACGGCGACTACGCGATCAAGATGCGCAACCTGCGGCGCTTCATTGCCGAAGACGGCGACAAGGGCAAGGTCACGCTGCGCTATCGCGGCCGCGAGATCACCCACCAGGACATCGGCATGCGCATGCTCGAACGCATCCGCGACGAACTGTCCGACGTGGCGGTGGTCGAGCACATGCCCAAGCTGGAAGGCCGTCAGATGATCATGGTGCTGGCGCCCAAGCGAAAGTAAGTTCAGTTTTTGAGGTTGTGCCATCCCTGCGGCTTGCTGCGGGGATGAACAAGAAGCGACTGCAGGCCAACAAGCACACCGGAACCTCCGGCGTCGCCTGCAGCAGCCAACGAAGAAGGAGCATTCACATGCCCAAGATGAAGACCAAGAGCGGGGCGAAAAAGCGTTTCCGCGTGCGCCCGGGCGGTACCGTCAAGCGCGGCCAGGCGTTCAAGCGCCACATCCTCACCAAGAAGAGCACCAGCCGCAAGCGCGACCTGCGCGGACCGGCCAACGTGCACGCGTCCGACATGGGTGGCATCGCCAAGATGCTTCCGATGGCCGGTCTCTGACACCACCCACAACGCACTAGGAGAAACACATGCCTCGCGTCAAACGTGGTGTAACGGCACACGCCCGCCACAAGAAGATCCTCAAGCTCGCCAAGGGCTACCGCGGCCGCCGCAAGAACGTCTTCCGCATCGCCAAGCAGGCGGTGATGAAGGCCGGCCAGTACGCTTACCGCGACCGGCGCACCCGCAAGCGGGTGTTCCGGCAGCTGTGGATCGCCCGCATCAACGCCGCCAGCCGCGGCCTGGGACTGACCTACAGCAAGTTCATGGCCGGCCTGAAGAAGGCCAACATCGAGATCGACCGCAAGGTGTTGTCGGACATGGCCATCCATGACCCGGCTGCGTTTAGCAGCATCGTCGACAAGGTGAAGGCTCAACTGGCTTGAATTTCCTGCTGCCTCGCGCGAAAGCGCATGGCGGCACGTTCCAGCTGCTCGAAGGCCGTCACCCGTGGACGGCCTTTTTTCTTGCGTCTGAGTGTCTTTGCAACCATGAACGACCTGGCAGAACTGATCGCCGCGGCCGAAACCGACTTCGCCGCCGCCCCCACCCCCGCAGAACTCGAGAACGCGAAGGCGCGGTTTCTGGGCAAGTCCGGCCGTCTGACCGAGATGCTGAAGGCCCTGGGTGCCCTGAGCATCGAGGAAAAGAAGACTCGCGGCGCCGAGATCAACCAGGCCAAGCAGCGCATCGAGGCGCTGCTCACGGCCCGCCGCGACGCGCTGGCAGAAGCCGAGATGAACCGGCAGCTGCAGGCCGAAGCCCTGGACGTGACGCTGCCCGGCCGCCAGCGTGGCGGCGGCAGCCTGCACCCGGTCAGCCGCACCATCGAACGCATCGAGGCCATCTTCGCCAGCATGGGTTTCGATGTTGCCGAAGGCCCCGAGATCGAAACCGACTGGATGAGCTTCACGGCACTGAACAACCCCGAGAACCACCCGGCGCGTTCGATGCAGGACACCTTCTACGTGGACATGAAGGACGAGCAGGGCCGCTGGCTGAACCTGCGTCCGCACACCAGCCCGATGCAGGTGCGCTACGCCCGCGCCCATGCCGCGCGCCACGCTCAGGCGCTGGCCGCGGGGCAGCCCATGCCCGAGGTGCGTGTCATCGCCCCGGGCCGCGTGTTCCGGGTCGACAGCGACGCCACGCACTCGCCCATGTTCCACCAGATCGAAGGCCTGTGGCTGGGCGAGAACGTCAGCTTCAAGGACCTGAAGGTGGTGTTCGCTTCGCTGGTGCGCGAATTCTTCGAGACCGACGACTTCGACGTGCGTTTCCGGCCGAGCTTCTTCCCGTTCACCGAGCCCAGTGCCGAGATCGACATTTCTTTCCGCAGCGGACCGCTGGCCGGCCGCTGGCTGGAAGTGGCTGGCAGCGGCCAAGTCCATCCGAACGTGGTGCGCAACTTCGGGCTCGACCCCGAACAGCAGATCGGCTTTGCCTTCGGCATCGGCGCCGACCGGTTCGCGATGCTGCGCTATGGCATCGACGACCTTCGCCTGATGTTCGACGGCGACCTGCGCTTCCTGTCTCAGTTCGCCTGAGCGCGCAGCCCACGACGTTTCTCGAGAAGACATCCCATGCAATTCCCCGAAAGCTGGTTGCGCGAGTTTTGCAACCCCCCGCTGGACACGCAGGAACTGGCCGAACTGCTGACCATGTCCGGCATGGAAGTGGAAGACCTGCGCCCGGTGGCCCCGCCGTTCAGTGGCGTGGTCGTGGCCGAGATCATCAGCGCCGACCAGCACCCTCAGGCCGACCGCCTGCGCGTGTGCATGGTCGATGCCGGCCCGTTTTCGCCCGAAGGCCCGCTGCAGATCGTCTGCGGTGCGCCGAACGCCCGCGTGGGCATCCGCGTGCCGCTGGCCATCGTGGGTGCCGAGCTGCCGCCGGCCGCCGACAGCAAGGACGGCAAGCCTTTCAAGATCGGCGTGGGCAAGCTGCGCGGTGTCGAAAGCATGGGCATGCTGTGCTCGGCGAAGGAACTGCACATTGCCGACGACCATGGTGGCCTGCTGGAGTTGCCGGCCGACGCACCCCTGGGCGTGGACGTGCGCGAATGGCTGGCGCTGGACGACACGGTGTTCACGCTGAAGCTCACGCCCAACCTGGCGCACGGGCTCAGCGTTTTCGGGGTGGCGCGTGAAGTCGCCGCCTTGACCGGTGCGCCCTTGCTGGCGCCGCGCATCTTCCCGGTGCCGCAGGCGCACGACCAGCAATTGCCGGTGGACGTTCAGGCCCCTGACCTGTGCGGTCGCTTCAGCGGCCGCGTGCTGCGCGGTGTCGACCCGAAGGCCAAGACGCCGGCCTGGATGGTGGAACGCCTGGCCCGCTGTGGCCAGCGCAGCGTCACGGCGCTGGTCGACATCTCGAACTACGTCATGTTCGAGTACGGCCAGCCCAGCCACATCTTCGACCTGGACAAGATCGACCGGCAACTCCTGGTGCGCTGGGCCCGGCCCGGCGAAAGCCTGAAGCTGCTGAATGGCAGCACCGTGGAACTGGACGAAAAAGTCGGCGTGATTGCCGACGCGAGCCAGGTCGAGTCGCTGGCCGGCATCATGGGTGGCGACGCCACGGCCGTCAGCGACGACACGAAGAACGTCTATGTCGAAGCCGCCTTCTGGTGGCCTGAAGCGGTGCAGGGCCGGTCGCGTCGCTACAACTTCAGCACCGACGCGGGCCACCGCTTCGAACGCGGCGTGGATCCTTCGCGAACGGTCGAGATGATCGAACGCATCAGCTTCCTGGTCCAGCAGGTGTGCGGCGGCGCGGCGGGCCCTGTTGGCGACCAGACGCTGCAGCTGCCCGAAGCCACGCCTGTGACGCTGCGTGTCGCCCGGGCTTCGCGGGTCATCGGCATGCCTGTGACGCAGGCGCAATGTGCCGACGTGTTCCGCCGCCTGGGCCTGCAGTTCAGTGAAGGCGATGGCAGCCTGACGGTGACGCCACCGCCTTGGCGTTTCGACCTGAAGATCGAGGAAGACCTGATCGAGGAGGTCATCCGCGTCGTCGGGTACCAGCAACTGCCCACCACATCCACCCTGGCGCCAGTGACGCCGCGTGTTCGCCGTGAAGGCCAGCGTCATCCGAATGCGCTGCGCCGGCAATTGGCGGCGCTGGGCTATGCCGAGACCATCAACTTCAGCTTCGTCGAAGCGCGCTGGGAAGCCGAACTGGCCGGGAACAGCGAACCCATCCGCGTCCTGAACCCGATTGCAGCGCCGCTGGCGGTGATGCGGTCCAGCCTGATCGGCAGCCTGGTGCAGGTGTTGCGCACGAACCTGGCCCGCCGCGCAGAGAGGGTGCGTGTGTTCGAACTGGGCCGCGTTTTCCTGCGCAACCCGCAGGCCAGCGCAGGTGCCCTGGGCGTGGCCGGCATCGACCAGCCGCAGCGCCTGGCCGGGTTGGCGTTCGGCCCGCAGGCAGCGCTGCAATGGGGCGAGCGCGAGCGCACTTGCGACTTCTTCGACATCAAGGGTGACCTGGAAGCCTTGCTGGCGCCGCGCCGGCCGGTGTTCGAAGCGGCCAGCCACCCGGCGCTGCACCCGGGCCGTTGCGCGCGCGTCCTGCTGGACGGGCAGGCCGTGGGCTTCGTTGGCGAATTGCACCCGCGCTGGCGCCAGGCCTATGAATTGCCGCAGGCGCCGCTGGTCTTCGAGCTGGACCTGGGGTGTGCCCTCGAAACACCCGTGCCGGTGTTCGAAGCCGTGCCACGACAGCAACCGGTCTGGCGCGACCTGGCCCTGGTGCTGCGCGATGGCGTCAGCCACGACGCCCTGCTGGCCAGCCTGCAGGCCGACCCGGCTGGCTTGGTGCGTTCTGCCCTGCTGTTCGACGTGTACAAGCCCACGGCAGCTGCCACCGGCATCGATGTCGGCGAACGCAGCCTGGCGGTACGGCTGGAACTGCTGGACCCTGCGGCAACGCTGACCGAAGAGCGCATCGACGCTGCCGTGGCGAACGCCGTGGCCCGCGTGCAGACGGCCCTGGGCGGCCGGTTGCGCGCCTGAAGCCCCGATAGCGAGGAAGACACCCCATGGCCAACGACGAAGATCAAGACGCTGCCCCGGACCGCGTGTTCCTGCCTACGCTGGAAACGCCCACTTTGACCAAGGCCGAGCTGGCGGAATTGCTGTTCGACAAGCTCGGCCTGAACAAGCGCGAGAGCAAGGACATGGTCGAAGCCTTCTTCGACATCGTCCGCGACACCCTGGTGGACGGCCGCGATGTCAAGCTCTCGGGTTTCGGCAACTTCAACATCCGGCGCAAGGCGTCGCGTCCGGGACGCAACCCGCGAACCGGCGAGTCGATACCGATCAAGGCGCGCAATGTCGTCACCTTCCACGCCAGCAACAAGCTCAAGGCGACCGTGCAAGGTGACGCGCCGCTGGCTGACGAGTTCGAGTAGAGTCTGAGCCCCACCGCCGATCCCATTGATTTCAATGGAGAAACTTCCCAGCACCTTGCCGCCGATGCCGCCTGGTACCAGCTTGCCGGCGATCCCTGCAAAGCGCTACTTCACGATCGGTGAGGTCAGCGAACTCTGCGGCGTGAAGCCGTATGTGCTGCGTTACTGGGAACAGGAATTCACGCAGCTCAAGCCGATGAAGCGGCGTGGCAACCGGCGCTACTACCAGCACCATGAAGTGCTGCTGATCCGGCGAATCCGCGACCTGCTCTACGACCAGGGCTTCACGATCAGCGGTGCGCGCAACCGCCTGGGCGATGTGCTGCCGCGCATCAGCGCAGAGCTTGCGGACGGTGACGCCGAGCTCGTCGCAGAGGCTGCGCGACCTGTCCTCGAAGGTCCGCCCGGCCAGGGGATCGAACCCGCCTTGCTTCGCGCCGAGCTGTTGTCGATCCGCGACCTGCTGACGGCATGAAGCACCTGCCTGCGGGAACGCTATACTGCGAGGCTCAGTCGGGGCGTAGCGCAGCCTGGTAGCGCACTTGCATGGGGTGCAAGGGGTCGCGAGTTCGAATCCCGCCGCCCCGACCAAAGAAAAGCCGAAGCCCGGTTCCGCAAGGAGCCGGGCTTTTTGCTGGGCGCAGCCCGAGGCGGGCTTACGTGGGCAGGGTGTACTTGAATTCGTAGGTGTGGCGGCCTTCGCCAACGGCGAGCTTGAAGGTGCCCCGGATGCCCGAGAGCTGTTCGGTGCCCGAGTCAGGAACGACACTGATCGCCAGGCGTTGCGCACCCTGGTCGAGAGTGCCGGAATGCTGGAAAACGAAGCTGCCCTGGCGGCCATGCAGGCTGCCGCTGAAGCGCTCGACCGCGACGTAGCCGGCCGAACTCTTGACCGGAGTCAGGGCGGTGAGCATTTCGCCGTGACCAAATCCGACCATGTCGCCCTCGAACTGCTTCGACAGCGACATGCGCCCCAGCGCGACACCGCAGTCATCGTTCGCCTTGCCGATGGGTGTCATCTTGACAGTGAACTGGCCGCGGGCGACGGTGGGCATGTCGGGGCTCCGGAAGGTGGCGCCGCTGATGCCGGCACGAACGCCCGGATCATGAAGCCGTTGTTCGTCGGCTGGATGTCAGCGGCGATGACCCGGGCGGCGCGTCCTGGCCACGCCGGCCTCAGAGCTGGACGCCGCGTGTCAGCGCGCCGTCGACCACCAGGTTGGTGCCGGTGATGAAACTCGCAGCCGGGCTCGCCAGGAAGGCCGTGGCATTGGCCATCTCTTGCGGCGTGCCCATGCGCCCTGTCGGGTTCAGCGCCAGGGCCTGGGCAAACAGCGCCGGATTCCCCTGCTCGATCTGCGTCCACACGCCGCCCGGGAAGTAGGTGTTGCCGGGCGAGACGGTGTTCGCACGGATGCCCTTGCCGGCCAGCTGGAAGGCCAGGCCCTGGGTGTAGTGGACGATGGCGGCCTTGAAGGCGCCGTAGGGGCCTGCGGCGAAGTCGATCTCGCGCGCCGAAACGCTGCTGATGGTGACGATGGCGGCATGCGCGCTTTTTTCCAGGCTGGGCATGGCGGCGTTTACCAGGCGCACGGTGCCCATCATGTCGACCTCGAATCCGCTCTTCCATCCGGCTTCGTCGTTGCCGATGGCCAGGGCACTGACGTTGGCCACGACGATGTCGATGCCGCCCATCGCGGCACCGGCTTCGGCGACGAAGGCTGTCAGCGCTGCTCCGTCGCCGACGTCCACGGCAAAGCCGTGGGCGGCATGGCCGCGCGCCTTCAGGTCGGCTGCAACTTGCGCCACTTCGGCGGCGTTGCGGGCGCAGAAGGCCACGTGCGCGCCTTCCTGCAGCAGGGTTTCGACGATCGCGCGGCCGATGCCCTTCGTGCCGCCGGTAACGATGGCCTTCAGGCCGCTGAGTCCGAGATCCATGTTCTGTCTTTCCTGTGGTTGGGGTTCAAGGCAGTGTCAGGTATTTCTTCTCGACCCCGGCTGCCACCGTGTACTTGGGGTCGACGAAGTTGCCCAGTCGCACCCGGCCGCATTGGCTGAGCATCATGTAGGCGTCCCACTTGTCGTAGCCGTATTCCTTGGCCATCCAAAGCACCAGCTCGTGGTACGCGATGCGGGTGGCGTCCTCCAGCGGGCGGGCACTGCCGATGGCCATGATCTGGTGTTCGGTTTCCAGCCGCGGCCAGTCGATCTGCCAGGATTTGATCAGGTCGACATGGATCGTCGTGCGACTGGCGTATTCCACGGCCGTGCCGCAGACCTCGCCGTCACCCTGGCAGGCGTGCGCGTCGCCGATGAACAGCCGCCCGCCTGGGCTGCGCACCGGCAGGTAAGTGACGCTGCCCGGGCCCATGTCGGGCACGTCCATGTTGCCGCCGTGGTTGTCGGGCGTCAGCGTGTTGATCGAATCGATCTCGGGCGACAGGCTCAGCGTGCCGATGTGCGGCCGGTAGGGCAGGGTGACGCGCTTGCTCCAGTAGACGCCGTCTTCGTCGAGGTCGATCTTGCGCGTGATTTCGGGCAAGGGGTCGTTCAACAGCGCCGTGAAGTCGGTGCCGGTCAGCGCGCCGAAGCGCGGGATGAGGCAACAGGTGCCGCGCGGGTTGCTTCCGCGGGGCAGCATGGATTCGATGTGCACCGCCACCACGTCGCCCTTCTCGGCGCCCTCGATCATGATCGGCCCGTTCTGCGGGTTCAGGAAGGGCACGCGCAGCTTGGCGCTGGGCAGGTCCTGCTCGGTCTGGATCTTGCCGTCGAATGCGTCGCGCGTGTCGACCACCACACGGTCGCCGGGCGCGATGTGCATCACCGGCTGTGAATACGGGCCGATGGTGTAGTGGAAGACGCCCTGCTTCGCCTCGCTCAGCTCGTGCGTGGTGCCCACGGCGCCGCGGGCCACGCCGCGTCGGTGCATGATCGAATCCTTCAGCCAGCTCATTGCCATCTCCTTCAAGTGCGTTGCCTGCTGCGAGCGCCTGGAACCCCGTCGCAGGCCGGGCTCGGGCGCTGGCAGGGTTCCAGTGCATTGTGATTCTTCACCAGGATGGGCCTCATCCCGACACGCCCACGCCCACGCCCACGCCCACGCCGATGTCGCGTCAGCCGACGGTCTGGCCGGCGCGTCGGAGCAATGCCTTTTCGACTTCAAGCACCAGCAGCAATGCCACTCCCGCGGCCAGCACCTGCAGCCCGCTGGCCCATGACAGCGGCTGCGTTCCGAACCAGGCCTGCATGAACGGGGCATAGGTGAACAGCAGCTGCAGCAGCAGCACCAGGCTCACTGCCAGCAGCACACGAGGCGTGCCGCGCACGCCTTGCAGCGTGAACGAAGGCGCCTTCAGGTAGCGCACGCTGAACAGGTAGAACACTTCCATCGCCACCAGGGTGTTGATGGCCATCGTGCGTGCCTCCTCGATGCTGGCTCCTTGCGCCAGCGACCATTCGAACATGCCGAAGATGCCGGCCAGGAACAGGGTCGAGACGAACACGACGCGCCAGACGAGAAAGCCCGACAGCATCGGCTCGTCGGGCCGCCGCGGTGGCCGCCGCATCACCTCGGCTTCGGTCGGCTCGAAAGCCAGTGCCAGTGCCAGCGTCAGCGAGCTGATCATGTTCACCCACAAGATCTGCACCGGCGTGATGGGCAGCGCCATTCCCAGCAGCACGGCCACCAGCAGCGACAGCGACTCGCCACCGTTGACCGGCAGCATGAAGGTGACGGTCTTGCGCAGGTTGTCGTAGACGGTGCGGCCCTGCTCGACGGCGGCCGCGATGGAGGCGAAGTTGTCGTCGGTGAGCACGATGCTGGCCGCCTGCTTGGCCGCTTCGGTGCCCTTGCGGCCCATGGCCACGCCCACATCGGCCTGCTTCAGCGCCGGGGCGTCGTTGACGCCGTCGCCGGTCATCGCGACGATTTCGCCGTTGGCCTTCAGCGCCTGCACCAGGCGCAGCTTGTGTTCGGGGCTGGCGCGGCCGAACACCGCGGTGTCGGCCACCACCTGGCGCAGCGCCGCGTCGTCCATGTCCTGCAGTTCGGACCCGGTGACGGCGCGCAGGCCCTGGCCCATGCCCAGCTGCGCGGCGATGGCGCTGGCCGTGGCGCCGTGGTCGCCGGTGATCATCACGACGCGGATGCCGGCGTTGCGGCAGTCGGCAACGGCACGCACGGCTTCTTCGCGCGGCGGGTCGATGATGCCGACCAGTCCCAGCAGGGTCAGGCCACTGGCGATGTCGGCATGGTCCAGATCCTGCCGGCCCTGGGGCCAGCGGCGACAGGCCAGTGCGAGAACCCGGCGCCCGGCGCGGGCCTGGACGTCGACCTGCGCTTCCCAGTGCTGTGGGTCCAGCGGGTGGGTGGAGCCGTCGGCCGCCATCGCCACGCTGCACATGCCCAGCACGCGCTCGGGCGCGCCCTTGACGTAGGCGACAGCGCCGCCGCCGCTGGCGCCCTCGGCGTGCAGCGTCGCCATGAAGCGGTGGGCCGAGTCGAAGGGAATGACTTCGGTGCGTGGCCTGTCCAGCTGCAGTTCGATCGGGTCGACGCCGGTCTTCAGCGCCAGGGTCAGCAGCGCACCTTCGGTCGGGTCGCCCGTCAGCTGCCAGGCTGCAGGCGAGCCGGCTGTCTCGTGCAGGCTGGCGTCGTTGCACAGGGCACCAGCCACGGCCAGGGCGTGGGCCGCCGGGGCGATGGCTGCGATATGCGCTGGGCTCAGCGTCGCACCGGCGATCCGGATGGCGCCTACTGGCGCGTAGCCCGCGCCGTCGACGTCCAGCACCTGCCCGGCGCACACCACCTGCTGCACCGTCATCTCGTTGCGCGTCAGGGTGCCGGTCTTGTCCGAACAGATCACGGTCACCGCGCCCAGCGCTTCAACCGCGGGCAGGCGTCGGACGACGGCATGGCGGGCGGCCATGCGTTGCACGCCGATGGCCAGGGTGATGGTCATCACCGCGGGCAGGCCTTCGGGGATGGCCGCCACGGCCAGGCCCACGGCCACCATGAACATCTCGCCAGCTGCCTCACCTCGCACCAGCGTGCCGAACGCAAACAGCAGCCCGGCGGCGGCCAGGATCACCAGGGTCAGCACCCGCCCGAAGCCGGCCATCTTGCGCAACAGCGGCGTGGTCTCCTGTTCCACCGTGGCCAGCAGGCGGCCGATGCGGCCCATTTCGGTGGCCTCACCCGTGGCCACGACCAGGGCGCGGGCCTGTCCCTGCGTGACCAGCGTGCCGGCGTAGGCCAGGCACAGGCGGTCGCCCAGGGTCGCGTCTGCGGCCACGGGGTCGGTGTGCTTGTCCACCGGCACCGACTCGCCCGTGAGCGCGGCTTCGTCGACGCGCAGGTTGTGGCCGCTCAGCAGGCGCAGGTCGGCCGGCACGATGTCGCCCGGCGCCAGCAGCACGATGTCACCGGGCACGAGTTCCGCCGCATCGACGTCGTGCGGCTGGCCGTCGCGGCGCACCGTGGCACGCGGTGCCAGCAGGTGACGGATGGCCTGCAGTGCCTTTTCAGCCTTGCCTTCCTGGATGAAGCCGATCAGCGCGTTGATGACCACCACGGTCAGGATCACGCCGGTGTCGACCCAGTGGCCCAGGGCCGCCGTGACGGCACCGGCGGCCATCAGCACGTAGAGCAGCAGGTTGTTGAACTGCCGCGCCAGACGGCGCAAAACGCCGGGTGCGGGTGCGGTGTCGAGCTGGTTCGGTCCGTGCAGGGCCAGGCGCCGCTGGGCTTCTTCGCGGCTCAGGCCCTGTTCGTCGGCCTGGTGTGCCTGCAACGCGGCGCTGGCGGGGTGGGCATGCCAGGCTTTTGCGGAATCCGTCGGGGTTGCCACCGCAGGGTTCATCGTTCATTCATCCTTCACGCGCGCGACCCGGGGGGGAATGGAGCTATCGGGCAGGCACCGCCTGCTCGGATTCGGTGCCCGTTCATTTTGCGCGCGTGGCTGCGGGCCGCCGTCATCGGCGGGGGCGCTGCGCTGGATCCAGGTGCTGCGCGGCTCGTGTCTGCGTGAACTCAAGCCCTCGGAGAAAGAGGTCAGCTTGGCGAAATTCTTGTCGATGTGCCTGGGCGCGGTGACGAACTTCCCCGCACCCTGGCGGCTGACGAAGCGATGGTTGCCATGTGATCAGTCCTTTGGTTGACTGGTCAGGCAATTCTTCGACTGTGCCGGATTTGTGCCAAAGGCAACTTTTGAGGCCTCTAAGGGAAGAAAAAAGGCCCTAGCGAAATTCGCTAAGGCCTTGATTCTTCTACCGTTTTCTTTGGCTCCTCGACCTGGGCTCGAACCAGGGACCTACGGATTAACAGTCGGACGGTATGCGTGCTGCATCCGTCCCGGTTACGGGAGAGGCTCACTGCGGGGCTCCTTGCTGGCGCTGCTGGAGGGCCCGGGTCATGGCGCCCAGCGAGGCGTGGGCATAGACCTGGGTGGTGGTGATGCTGGCGTGGCCGGCGTAGGCCTGGACCGTGAAGGCGTCCACCCCGGCATCGACCAGCCGGCTGATGGCCTCGTGGCGCAGGGTGTGGAACACGAACTCGTCGTCGCTGGCCAGCCCGAGGTCGAACCGCATGTCTGACCACAGGGCCGTGATGCGGTCAGCATCGATGTCCGAGAAGGGGGCAGGAAGGGCCCTGCGAGCCTCCAGGAGGGCCGCGGAGGCCGAGGTGAGGGGTACGGTGCGGGTCTCGCCGTTCTTCGTGTCCCGGAAGGTCAGCGTGGCGGGCCGGCCAGCGGCCGCCGGCAGGTAGTCGTCCCAGCTCAGGGCCAGCAGCTCGCCCTGGCGGGCGGCGCAGTCGAGGGCCACCGCCACCAGGACCCCGAGGGTCTCCGCACCGCGGCGCGCCGACCTGGTCTGGCACCACGCCACCATGGCCTGGACCTCCTGGTCGGTGATGCGGCGGGTCCTGCGGTTGCCGCGGACGCTGAGGTGCTTGACCCCGTGCGGCGGCAGCTCGGCCACCTCCAGGAGCACCGACAGCAGCGACAGCCGGTGGTTGATGGTGCTGGCCGACAGGGTGGTGCCCTTGCGCTTGCCGGGCTCGACCAGCCACTGGCCGCGGGCGGCCTGCGTGAAGGCGCGGTCCCAGGTCGCCAGGGGCATGTCCTCGGTGGCCCCCTTCGTGCCCGCCACGATGGCCGTGAAGGTGGTCTCCAGGCCGGACTTGTCCTTGGCCTGCAGCCACTGCGGGCGCTCCCGCAGGGCCCGCTTGAAGGCCTCCCGCAGGGTCGGGCCGGCGGGTGCCGGTGCCGGGCTGGGCTGCGAAGCGGGAGCGCTGCCCACGAGGCGGGCCACGATGGCGCCCGTCTGGCGGCGCGCTTCGGCCTCGGTGGGGCCACCGTAGGGGCGCGCACGGGTGACCCCAGGCAGGCCCCGGATGTCGAGGTGCCATGCGCCGGGGCGCTTCTCGAAGTAGCGGATGTTCACTTGCAGGCTCCCATCAGAACCGCGGTGCCCACCAGGGCGGCCGCAGCAGCTGCCCCTGCGGGGATCCGCACGGGCTCGTCATCGATCTCCACCGCCAGCTTCCACCACTCCAGGCGGACCCAACGAGGGCCCAGGCGGACCACCGAGGGGACCCACGAGGGGCGGGGCCAACGACCAAACGACACTTCTACGCTCACTCAGGACTCCGGGAAGAATGCGGCACAGGCGGCCGCCGAGTTCTCCAGCACGGCGCGCCCCTTCGGGGTCAGCCGCACCAGCTTGAAACGCCGGTCGAGGTGGTCCTCGAACGACTCCAACAACCCCAACCCCTCCTCACGGAACGAGCCGGATCCCAGCCGGTCGATGTTCCGCCCGTTGCTCGACTTCTTCACCCCCGTGTGGCGCTCCAGGTCCGACTGGTTCAGCGTGCCGTGGACCGACAGGGCCAGCAGCAGGCGCAGCTGCTGCAGCCCCATGGTGGCGTCCCCGGTGTTGACGACCAGGGAATCACAGAACGCGAGGACCGCGGTCTGCGCCTTCGAGATGCTCGCGCTGCGGCGCTGTTGGGTTGCCATGTAGTCTCTCCTGGTGGGGGTGAAGCGCGGCTCTGCGTCCGCGTCGACAGTGTAGCAGGGTGGGCCCTACTCGCATCCCCTCCCGGAAGGGGGAGGGGCAGCGACTAGAGTCGCGTCAGAACTGGGTGCCGGGCGGGGCGAATTCAGCCTGCGGGCCCCAGGCCGGCGGCGGGGCGTCCGCGCGCCACTTGCGGCCCTGGCGCTTCCCGTGCAGGCGCCAGTGGCGCTTCGCCCCTTCGATGGTGGCCGGCCACGGCGGAGTGGCTCCCGCGAACTCGCCGGTCAGCTGGGAGAGGTACCACTGGGCCTCCTCGTCCGACAGCTCGTCCGGGGGCGTCAGGACGGGCGCAGGGGCCGGAGCGGGGGCAGCCGGGGCCTGCGGCTCGGCGATGCCGTGCCAGACCCTCACCAGAGTCTCGAGGTGGGCCTCGATGAGGGTCCGCGGGGTGTCCACGGGGATCTGGTGTAGGGCGCCCATCAGGAGGGTCTCCTCGGCACTGAGGCGGTCCTCGTTGAGGAGCAGGGCGATGTCCCGGAGGGTGTTGTCCACCAGGATGCTGAGACGGTTGAACTCCAGGTTGTTCGCGGCCTGGACGGCCTCGGTGCCCTGGCCGGTGGTGGCTGCCAGGGCGGACATGCGCTGGCGCCAGTTGGCGACCTGGGTGCGCAGTGCGGTCACTTGGGGGTTGCTCATGGGGTCCTTTCGAGAGGGGTTGAGGGTGGTGGGGCGTCACCTTGACGCACCCCAAGGGCCCCCGCAGGGGCCTATGGGCTACGCCAGGGCGCGCTTCAGGTCGGCAGCCAGCTGCGACACGCGGGAGGGCGACACGTCGAACAGGTGGGCCACGTCCTGGCGCTGTCGTGCAAAGGCCAGGGCCCACACCAGCCCGGGCTTGCGGGCATCGACCGAGTCGGCCTGCTGCTGGGCCTGGAGGATGGTCTCCGGGGTCTCCCCGTGGGGCACCGACTCGGCCTCCTCCAGGGGCACGAAGCTGGGCAGGGGCGGCGGGATCTTCTTGCGCTGGCTGGCGGCCCTGGAGCCGGGCGTGAGCCGGCGCAGCTCGTCGACCATGGCGGACCGGGCCACGGCCCAGGCATGGCCACCGTCACGCAGCGGCGCGGCAGCCCACAGGGCGATGATGGCGGCCTGCTTCAGGTCGTCGACCCACAGGTTGTCCTTGCGGACCCCCAGGCGGTCCACCAGGGTGGCCATCATGGCAGTCGAGGCGTGCTCGGGGATGAGGGCGCGCAGGGCGCGGGGGGTGCGAAGCATCAGTTCTCTCCGAGGTAGAGGGTGCGGGAGTTGAAGTGGGGACTGGTCGGGGGCACGAGGGAGTTCCCGCGAAGGTCCACGTAGGAGGTGGTGGAGTCGGGCACCACCGAGGCCCAGCTGAAGGTGTCGCCCCCGTAGGGGTTGGGCGGGTCCCGGCGCAGGACGAACACCTCCGCCTCCTGGTCCTGGGTGCGCAGCCAGTCGATGAGTTCGGCGACGGTCACTGGAGGTCCTCCTGGGGTGCGGGCTTGCGGTTGGCGGGCTGGTGGCGCTGGGTGGGGCGGCCGGGGCCCTTGCGGGGCCTCCCGAGGGACACCCAGTCCCAGCCGCAGCCGCAGGCGCGGCAGCGCAGGCACTTGGTGGTGCCCAGGCTGCCCAGCAGGGTCGGCTGCTCGGCGCTGCACTGGGGACAGGCGTATCGGCTCACAGGCGGTACTCCACGGTGGCGCCGACGATGGTGTCCAGCTGGATCCGGCGGTAGACCACGCGGCCGGCCTCGGCGGACTTGTCCAGGTCCTGGACGGTGTAGTAGCGGCAGGTGCCATCGGCGTCCTCGCAGGGCGTGCAGCGCATTTAGCGCAGGTCCCCGCCGGTCTTCAGGAAGGCCAGGGTGACCACGGCACCGGCCAGGGCAGCACCGTCCAGGAGGGCGCGCATCTGGCGGCGCCGGGGGTTGTCCGAGTACAGGGCCTCGCCTGCGGGACGGTTTGCGAGGTGGGCCGACAGGACGGCAGTGGGCGAGAGGCCGAGGGCCTGGGCGTGGAGGGCGTTCTGCAGGGACATGGAGGGACTCCGGTGGTTGAGGTGCCAAGCGCACCCCCAGGGGCCCGGGAAGGGCCCGAGGGGCTGGACTCGATCAGCTGACGCGCCACGCCAGCAGGACCCTGGCGCGCGGCTTGTAGAGCGAGGGGCCCATGTCGAGGTGGACCCCGTTGATGACCGCGAAGGCGTGGCCGTTCACGATGACCACCCAGCGGCCCGGGCGGCCCTCGCGCATCCAGGCGGCGTAGGTCGGGCGGTGGCGCAGGGGCTTGCCCCAGTAGTTCTCCGTGGGCTCGCCCATGACGGCCCTGGAGACCAGCCAGGAGGTCCGAGCGCGGCGGCGCCGGCCGGCAGCCTCGAAGGCCGCATGGGCCTCGGCGTAGCTGATGCCCTTGGCCAGGGCCCAGGCGCGGACGCTGCAGTCGTTGTGCTCGGTGCGGTCGCGGCCGGCGTCGTTCACGCTGAAGGCTGTGGGGGGCGGGCACTTGGGGGCCTTGCGGGCCGGGGCGTTGTAGAAGGCGTTCAGCAGGTTGAAGGCGAGGGACATGGTGTGCTCCAGGTGGTGATGAAGAACGATACCGGGATGGTAGCGAAAGCGGGACGGTCGGTCAATCGGTCCGGCGGACGTCGAGCAGGGCAGTCACGCGGCGCCCCACGGCCCAGGCGCTGCGGCCTCCGGTGACAGGCTGGCCATCTGCCACCCGGGTGAACGTGGGGGCCTTGTAGGGGCTGTAGGTGATCCCCCAGGCCCACGGCGAGGCGTTGCAGGCCTGGACGTTCTCGTCCTCGAAGGCCTCGCGGTTGTGCAGGGCCTCCAGGGGCCCGGCGCCGGTCATGGTGGCCACGCTCTGCCAGCCCGTGAGGGTGCCCACGGCCCCCGCGTGCACGTTCTTGCGCTGCTCCCGCAGGACACGCTGGCGGCCAGCCTCGGAGACCTTGAACTGCACGCCGTTCGACAGGCACCACGCCCGGGCATGGGCCACCACGCGGCCCTTGTGGGCCCCTTCGAGGGCCTTGATGCTCCAGCAGGAGCGGTGCAGGTTCCAGTAGATGAAGACTCGCATGGCAGTGTGTCCTTGGTGATGTGGTGCCGGGATGGCCCACTCGAAGGGCCCCCGAAGGGGCCTAGCGGCTGGGTCAGGGGCGGGTCGGGTTCTGGAGGGCCCAGGCGCGCATCGCCTCCTCGGGGGTGGACCCGAAGCCCCGGTAGGTGCCGTCCCGCACGGCGAGGCTGGACTGGCCAAACCGGAAGGGCCGGCCATCGGCCCAGCGGTGGATGTCGGCGGCCATCCAGTAGCCCGGGCGGAGCTGGCGAAGGTGCAGTTTCGTGGTCATGGTTCAGTCTCCGGTGAAGGTCGGGTAGTAGGGCCTCAGGTGCCAGGGCACAGGCGCAGGGGCCTGGGCGGGCGCTGCGGACTTCGCTGGGGGTGCCGGGATGGGCTGCCGCGGGGCAGCGTCCAGGCGGGCCAGGAAGGCGGCGAGGCGGGCGGCTTGTGGGGTCACGATGTGAACCCCAAGGCCTTGAGGGTGGCCCGGCCTGCGGCCGCCTCAGCTGCCCAGCGTTCGGCCTGGGCGGCCACCCAGCCCCGGAACACCTCGCGGGCCTCCTTGGCGCCCTTGGCGGTGTGGATCCCGGCCACGTCCTGGGCCAGGGCCTGGGCCGTGCTCAGGGGCACCCGGGCGTGCTTTGCGAAGACCTGCAGGGCCTGGGCGGGTGTGTGGTAGCCGTCGCTGGACCCGTGGAAGGCCTGCCCCAGGCCCCCCAGGGCACCGGCCAGCCAGTACCAGCCGTTCGCCTCGGCGTGCATCGGGGCGCCGGTCTGGGCATCCGACAGGTGCAGGGCGATGACAGGGGCCAGGGCCGGGAAAGCCTGCAGCACCTCGCTGTGCAGGCAGCCACAAGAGCGCTGGATGGGCCAGGACGCGGTGACGCTGAAGTAGCCCCGAGGGTAGCCCGCTTCGATGTACAGGGCCGAGCCATCGGGCATCGTGCGGGTGATGGTCTTGCTCATCACAGGGCCTCCGAGCGTGCGCGGTCGGCCTGGGCCAGGGCTTCGTCGATGGAATCTTGCGGGTGCATGGTGTTCTCCGATGGGTTGAGGGTTGAGGAGGCCTTGAGGCGCTCCCGCAAAGGCCCGGGCAGGGCCCTTGCTGGGAACGTCTGTCAAGCGGGACGAATGGGGATGAAGCGGCGCGCCTTGCTGCCATGGACCACGATGACGGGGCTGGCCTTGTGGGCACCACGCTGGGCACCATCGCATGCGCCGCACTGGGCACAGGTGGTGCGCTTGCCGGCCTCATCGCTGGCCGGGCAGACGAACTCACGCGGCAGGATGGGCTGATCCGCGGTCCGGACACGGAACGTGCGCCATCCCATGCCCTGGGCCTGTGCGAACTCGGCCGGGCTGTCCACGCTGGCCATCACAAGGCGCTGCAAGTCCGCCCCTTGCTGGGTGTCCTGCAGGGCTGCCCACTGGTGGGTGTAGCCGGTCCGCCCCTGGGCTTCAGACACCAGGGCCTGCCAGACATAGGCAGGGACAGCCGCCGGGTCTCCGTAGGTGCCCAGCCGGACCATGCGGCCACGCCCCAGGGCCACCAGGGCCTCACGGTCCGCGGCCACAGGGTAGCGGCCGGCCGTGTAGGTCTTCCCCACCACTGTGGGGCCCCGGGCCACCACCACGTAGCACGCGCCACCCATGGCGGGCCGATGCTTGCAGTCTCCGCAGATGCTGGCATCCTGCCCAGTGCGCAGGGCCTCAGTGGGCTTGACGTCGGCACGGAGAATGTAGGTCTGGACCATGTTGCCGGTCTTCCTGTTGCTCGAACTTGTCAGCACGATGGCGACGATGGGCTGGCCGTCCAGGAGGGAGGGGCCTTCGTAGGCGATGAAACCGGTGGGTTGCTTGGGGGTCTTCATGGTGTGTGTCCTGGGTTGCTGTTTCTGCATCGGTGTTGATGCATTGGGGTGAACTGTAGCGGAAGCGGGACGGTCTGTCAATCGGGCTGGGTTCTGCTGGGTGGCCCTGTAGGTGCCCTGATGGTGCCCCTGTAGGTGCCCCACGAGGAAAAAAACAGGGGCACGCAGACATGCGGCCGCTTGATGGCCTGCGAGTGTCCTGGTGTGCCTCTGCTGGGTCTCTGCTGGGTGTCCTGGTGGCCAGCCCATGGCCAGCCCCGCCCAACACCACGGATTCACAATCCGTCGGGGGGCCTTATGAATCAACGACTTAGCACTGCCGGTGCCCTGATGGTGCCCTTGTGGTGTCCTGAAGGCTGCCTGATGGTGCCCTGCTGGGTGGCTGGCTGGCTGCCGAGGCGCTGCGCTGCGGTCGACCTGGTCAGAATCGAGGGGGGCACCGGGGGGAGCCCTGCCCGCTGGGATCATCCGATACCCCCTCGCATTTTTGTAGGGAATGACCCCGGGGATGGATCCACCTTGTGGGATGGTCCCTCCTTGATCGATCTAGCGATTCGGCTGAACGAGACCCCCTTGAGGCCCCTACCAGCCCATCCACCAGGGACCACCCCTCTAGGCCTCTAGAAGTTCACCTTCAAGGTTCTCTACTAGAGTTCATCTATCAGGGAGCCTTCCCCCCGATAGCCGGGGTTTAGGCGTAGGTCCCGTTCAGGAAGCAGTCCAGCGCACCGCGGCTCTCGTTCGTCAGGCCGGCCATCTCGATGAACCTGTCGATCTCCTCCTGGCGCTTCTGCTCCGCGAGGTCCTGCTCGATGCGGTCCACGTCCTTGTCCAGCACCGACAGCCAGAAGGCCACGGCCATGGCCAGCACGTCCACCCGGTCGTCCTTGGGGATGGCCCCCTTGTCGCGGGTGATGCGGGTCAGCTGGTAGAACAGCTGGTAGTTCTGCGCGGTCTCCTCGGGGTACTCGTTGTAGTTCTCCGAGTCCTCCTTGATGAGGCTGGCGTCGACCACCAGCCGGTGCTGGTTCAGGACCGGCTCCAGGGTGTCGATGATCCGGCGCTCCTTCTGGGTGTTGCTCCGGGGAGCCTCCGTGAGGGTGCAGGGGTAGGTCCTGGCCAGGAACGGGGACAGCAGCTTGTTGAACATGCCGTCACCGAAGTTGGGCTCGACGATGATCTCGTTGACCCCGAAGGCCTTGGCCTCGTCCGCCAGCTTCTGGAGGTTCTCGTCCACGTAGCCGCCCTTCAGGCCCTTGCACTGCAGCAGGAACAGGAAGCCGTTCAGCATGGCCACGATGGCATAGGCCAGCTCGTCGCCGCCCCGGCCTGCGGGGTCGATGGCCATCACCACGCCCTGGTAGGGCACGTAGTTGTCCTTCGAGTACCAGATGGGCCTGTACCAGCGGTCGCCGGCCATGCCCACGTTGGGGACGTCCGGCCGGATCTGCTCGGGGCTCGAGCCCCATACCACCTTGATGGGGCCATCGGTCTTGCCCAGGTCGAGCACGACGAAGTCGCTCAGGCGCAGCGGGTAGCGCTCCTGGTCGCTCAGGCTCGGGTTGAGCATGAACTGCAGGGCGAAGCCCGACCGACCGTAGCTGGCCTCGCGCTCCATCAGGTCCAGGTCGGGGAACCGCCGGGGCTCTGTGGGGGCCCCTCGGCCACCGCACTGGGTCGCCAGGGTGGGGTCGGCCTTGAGCATGTCGGCCAGCGTGGGGGCCAGCCGGGGACCGTAGAGGGTCTGCAGGCTCTCGCTGGGGAACCGGGCAGGCCAGATGCGGGTGACGTACCCGCGGCCCTCCAGAGTCCTGTAGAGGGTCGCCTCGGTCTGCGGGGTGCCCAGGAAGACCACCTCGCCCCCGCCCAGGCCCAGCTGCGCCAGGTCGTCCTCGGCCATCATGACCGCGTCGAACTCCTTGACGGCCTCGCCCAGGCGCTCCCGCATGACGTGGGTCAGGGAGTTCTTGGGGACCTCGACGTCGTCGGGGATGATGAGGCTGGCACGGGAGCCTGTGATCTGGCCGAAGATGCCCGCGGCCTTCAGGCTGGGGCTCTGGTGGGCCATGCTGCCGGCCACGTCGAAGCGGTCCACCTTGTCCCGCATGCCCTTGCCGGGCTGGAGGTGCTGCAGGAAGGGGGCCTCGGAGATCAGCCGGCGGCAGAAGGTGGTGAACTGGAGGGCCCGCTCTTCGTTGGCGGACACCACCAGGATGCGCTCGTTGGGGTTCCTGGCCAGCCGCCACAGGGCGAAGGCGGCCGTCAGCCAGGACTTGCCGATGCCCCGGAACGCCTGGATGATGCGGCGGCGGGGCCCGTGCTGCAGGTACAGCGCGATGTCGTACTGGATCGGTGTCGGCTCCCGCAGCCCCAGGTGCTTCCACAGGAGGAAGACGAAGTTGCGGAAGTCCGACAGGACCGGGTCGTACTGGTTGGCGACTGCCTGCGCGGTCGGCGTTAGGCTACCCATCGGACCAGGTCACCGCTGGCCACCAGGGCCGGCAACGCGCCCAGGGCGGTCCACACGAAGTCCAGGGGGTCCGGGGTGCCCGAGCCGGACACGCGGTCGTAGACCTCCTTGCCCAGGCCGAAGCCGACCGCGAAGGCTGCCCCGGAGATCCCCGGAGGGAACCCCACGAGGGCCCCGAGGGTGAACCCGAGGATGGACAGCGCAGCGCCGTAGACGAAGTGGTTGGCCTTGTCGGCCGGGATGGAAGGCAGATTCATGGTGGTTTGTGAAGCGGGAGGGGCCCGGGAAGGGGCCTAATCGGGCGCAGGCGGGCCGAACGGGGGCACGCCAAGGGGTAGGTAGCCTGGAGCTACTGCAGAGGCTCTGCGGGCTCGCCAGCGAACGGCAGGCGGTCCGTGAGGGCACCGGCCAGGGCCCTGCCGGGGCTCTTGGGGGTCGGCGCCAGCTGGTAGCCGGAGTCCTTGCAGATGGCCCGGGCGACCGCGATGTCCGCGGCCGTGGCCGTGCCGGCGAGGATCCGCTGCAGCAGGAGCTTGGCCGAGGAGTCCAGCAGGGCCTGCCCCAGGCCGGCGCCACTGAGGGCAGCCAGCTCGGGCGGCAGGGGCGGCAGCGGGGCGTCGTCGGGTTCCCTCACTGGCCACCCCGCGAGCCCGTCAGGCGGTGGACCAGGGCTTCGAGGGCACTGGTGCCCAGCGAGGCCAGCCCCGCCGCGCAGGCGTAGAGCACGAAGGTGTCTGCCGTGGGGAACAGCAGCGCGATGGAGCCCGCGGCCGCGCCGATGCCGGCGGTGACCAGGGCCCGGCCGGCTACGAGGCGTGGCGTCAGCTTCTCGTCGGAGGCCAGCAGCTTGCCCAGGCCGATGCCTGCGCCGATGGCACCGAGGATGCCGATGAAGGCCTCGGGGTTGTCCTTGGGGGTCATGGGTGGAGAACTTTCTTGATCCAGTCGAGGAGGTGGGGGTTCTCGACGAAGGCGGTGGTGAGGCCGGTGGCCAGGGCGCGGACGTAGGTCTCCTCGACCTTGCCGCCGTACTCGCGGCCTTGGGCGTAGAGCAGGGCGTGGCAGGCCTCGTGGAGGACCGTGTCGACCACGTCCTGGGGGTCCTGGTCGTTGGCTACGGAGATGGTCCGGTCGCGTTGGGAGCAGTTGCCCGCGAGCCCCTCCCCGTCACCCAGGGTGGTGGCGGAGAGGGTCCAGGCACGGCCCCCAATCCTGAGCGGCTCAGGGAGAGGGGTACGCTTCATGGTCGATCAGTTGCGGGGCCACCAGAGGATGTCCCCAGGCACGCCGCCCACGGTGAGGGGCAGCCAGACACCGTTGGTGTTGCCACCGGGCTTCTGGTTGAGGGCGGTCGTGTTGGCGATGCCGCTCCCGATGGCGGGCGTGATGTCCCACCGGAAGGTGCCCAGAAGGAACAGGCCGGTGCCGCCCGAGCTGGCGTCGATGGTCATGCCGCTTCCGCTGCCGACCGTGGCCAGCCGCAGCGCGGTGCCGCTCGGGGGTGCCGTGATGTTCAGGGCGGTGCCCGCGGCGGCCCCCATGGAGACCGCCTGCGAGAAGTTCACCGGACCGTTGAACACCGCGCCCCCGGCGCCAATCCCGAGGGTCGTGAAGGTGCCCTGGGAGGCCTGGATGGTGCCCGGGGTGTTGATGTTGCCCTGGGACAGGGTGCCCATGTTCACGCAGAAGTCCGACAGCGCGTTCGGCAGCGACCAGCTGGCGGTGACCCCGTTGGTGTAGAGGAACCGGCCGCTGAAGCCCGTCTGGCTCGGGAGCCCGCCGCCGGCAGCCGGGGTCACCCACAGGGGGTTGGTCCCGTCGGTGCCCAGCACGCGGCCAGCGTTGCCCGCCTGCAGCGGCAGGAGGCTGCTGAAGGTCACCCACGACAGCGCCGCACCGTTGGTGCCCAGCACGCGGCCGGCGTTGCCCGACTGGCTCGGCAGCGTGGTGCCGCCGCCCGAGCCCGAGCCCATCTCCACGGCCAGGAAGGTCGCGGGGGCCTCGGAGCAGAACCAGCCCAAGGGCTGACCCGGGCCCGCGTTGCGGTTCCGGATGTAGTCCCCTCGGGCCCACACACCAGACGTCGGCGCCGCCGTGGCGGACCACTGGCCATCGTTCAGCCGGATGTCCGGCAGGGACAGCGTGGCGCCGTTCTCCAGGGTCACCGAGGAGGTGACGTCGATGTTGTGCTTGCGGGCCCCGACAGAGACCTGGAGGCTGCTGTTGGCGCCCGACAGGCTCAGGGCCGCCACTCGCATGGCCGTGCAGTCATCGACGTGGATGACCCCGTTGCCACCGAAGGCGATGTTGAAGCCCTGGTTGTACCCGCCACCGAACTCGGTCGCCAGCATGTTGGCGCCCAGGTAGGCCGCGAGGCCGATGCAGTCCTCACCGTAGTGCGAGATCCGGGCGCCCCGCATGTCGTTGTAGATGGCCCCGTGGGCAGCCGGCCCGATGACCAGGGTGGCGTCCGTGTAGGTGCCGTTGGCCGCGGTGCTCGTCTGGTTGGGCTGCAGGATGACCGGCCAAGTGAACGTCGTCGCGCTCGTGACAGTGATCTGCGGGACGAACACGGTGTTCAGCCGGGTGTCCGACACCGCGCCGAAGACGCTGATGAAGTCGCCCGTGCTGCGCCCGTGGGGGCTCGCCGTGGTGGCCGTGGCCACGCCGCCCGACACCACGATGCTGGTCAGCGTGATGCTGGTGGCCGAGGGCGTCGGGTTGTTGCGGCGGTAGAGGACCGCGCCGGCACCCGAGTAGCTCGTGTCGTTGTTGTCGCAGAAGTGGCCCAGGCTCTCCAGGCCCGTCCCGCCGGAGAACGTCAGGTTGGCATAGATGCCCCTGTAGTCCTTGCCGTTGGCGATGAGCTTGTTGTCGCGGGTCACCGCCTGGTTCGCCCGGCGGTTCCACAGGATGCCGTGCCAGCGGTTCAGCAGCGCGGTGTTGTTGCGCACCACCATGCCGTAGCAGTCCACCAGCTCGTAGCCATGGCTGCGCGAGCCCGTGACCTGGGTGTTCTCGATGATGGTGTTGCTCAACTTCAGGCAGCGGATGCCACCCACCCCATCGACGTTGTCGTTCGGGCCCACCACATGGATGCCCGAGATGACTCCCTTGGCGTCCGAGTTGCCGGGGGTGTCGTTGTTGAACGTGAGGCGAGCCGAGGGGCCGAAGAAGGTCGTGCCGGTGTTGGCACTGACCCCGCCGCCACCACCGTTGCCGTCCGTGCCGACCCCCATGAGGCCGAAGTTCAGCTGCGAGGTGCCGGCCAGGGCGAAGACCTTCAGCTCGGTGTCGTTCAGCGGGAAGGCCCCGCGGCCGACCGAGACGGTCACGCCGTAGGCTGCGTTCCAGGCCTTCAGGAGGGCCGTGGTGTTGGCCGCTGCCGTGGCAGTCGGGGCCAGCCCGAACCACTCGGCGCACACCTGATCGACGGTGCCCGGGGCAAACGCCACCGTGCCCTCGCCGATGAAGAGGGGCCGGCGGGTGGCCTGCAGGGAGGCCTGGAGGGTCACCGTGACGCCAGCGTCCACCGTGAACAACGCTCCCACATCCGGGATCAGTGAAGCCGAGATGGTCGTGTTGGCGGAGAAGCGGTAGGTGCCCGGCGGGACCCGCAGCGTGGGGTGCGCGGCCGAAGCCGCCACGAAGGCCGCTTGGTCGGGGGTCGTGCCGTTTCCGGTTGCCGAGAACGGGGCGTCCCGGACCGTTGGCATGGCGCTGCCGCCAGTGCCTCCGCCAGTGGCCTGCGGGACCCAGGCGAGGTTCTCGCCATCGGTGCCCAGCACACGGCCGGCGTTGCCAGCCTGCGGCGGCAGGACGGTGCCCGAGACGGGCGGGGGCTCGCCCACCACCACGCCACCATCGGCCAGCTCCTGGGCCAAGTAGATGGCCTGCAGGGTCGCTTGGTTCAGCTCGAAGGCCCGCACAGGGGCCTTGAAGTCGACCAGAGGGGCTTCGAGCGGGGTCCGGCGGCGGACCTCGATCACCGACTTCGGCGGGGCCGTGACGCGGATGGTCTGCGCGTTGATGAAGGGGTAGCCGAAGATCAGGGCGCCATCCACGGTCACGCTGATGTGCGACCGGCTGATGTACGGGGGCACCGCAAGCTCCTGCGGGGAGCCCGTGCCGGCATAGGTGTAGATCGAGAAGGCCATGGATGTCCTGGCAGGGAGAAACGAAAAGGGCCCCGAAGGGCCCCTGTGGGTTACGGGCTCGGGCCCGCGTCGGGGTCGACGGTGGGCAAGCCCTCGGTGAGGTAGCGGATCGTTGCGGGCACGCCCAGGAGGCGCGCACCGGGGAGGCCGGAGAGTCCGTCCCGGACTTCCTTCTGGGTGGCCGTGCCGGGGCCGATGAGGTCACCGACCACGAGGCTGGGGAGGTTCAGCAGCTTCTGCGCGACCATGAACGAGGGCGGCATGTACGCCACCCGGGAGTCGGTGTTCTTGGTCGTGCCGGCGTCGAACAGGATGTCCCCGCCCGTGAGGATGTGGTAGCCCGTGCCGGCGATGACGGAGGTGAAGCCACCCATGGCCAGCCGGCCAGCCACCGCCTGCGCGATGCGCTCGGCCGTGAGCCGCTCGTCCAGCTCGCCGGGGAAGTTGATCGCCGTCTGCAGGGAGTAGGCCATCGACTCGGACATGATGCCGATCATCAGCAGGGCCAGCGAGGTGCTGTCCCGGTACTCCAGGTTCTTGGCGAAGTTCTTGGCGTGGGCCACGAGCATGAAGGTCTTCAGCTCACCGAACATCTTGCCCAGGGTGGTGTGCATCCAGGGCATCGTCTCGCCGATGTCGTGGTCCTGGATGGCATCCCGGGCCTGCCGCGAGACGAACAGCTGGAAGGTCTCGTAGGTGCCCCGGTCGTTGGCCGCCCAGTTCTCGTAGTCGATGGACTGCAGGGTCCCTCCAGGGCCCTGGGTGGACCACGTCTTGAGGGCGTCCAGCATTTGGTCGAGATCCGAGGTGCCCGCCAGCGGCTGGCCGTTGACCACCGCCGGGTTGTCGCTCACGCCCTGGCCGACCCAGCGCCGCTTCTCAGCAGCGGTCAGCTTGCGGCGCCCCATGGCCACCTCGAAGGCCTGCCGCGTGGCGCCCATGGCGGCCATCTGGCGGGTCAGCGGGGTGAACGAGGCGTTGCCGCTCAGGACGTCGATGACGTGCGAGGTGCGGTTCGTGAAGTGCTCGAAGCGGTTCAGCGAGCCATAGGCCCAGCCGCCCTCGACCTCGAAGGCCCGGGCGTAGCTGCCGGCCATCTCGGCACCCAGGCCGGTCATCATCACGATGTCCTCCGCCAGCCCCTTCTCGGGGATGTAGCCCTGGCGGATGGCCCGGATGAAGTTCCGGAACGAGGGCATCGACTGCATCATCGCGGAGAAGCCGAACAGGGCGAACGAGCGGTGCATCTCGAAGGCCGCGGTGAGGCCCAGCTGGCCCAGCGTGACGCCGCGGGTCAGGCCCCGGAAGGCCTGCGCGATGCGCGCCGTGCCGCTGAAGTCGGCCACGCTCATGGGGCGCCCCGTGATGTACCTGTAGAGGTCCTCCAGGTACTTGACCTCCTGCTGGAAGCTGGGGTCCAGGTCGGCGTCCGGCTCCTTGCCGGCGTCCGCGATGGCCCGGCGCCAGTCCGCGGCGGACTTGAAGCCCACCTTGGCGAGGCCAATCTGGCCACCCACCGAGTTCAGGTAGGTGTCCATCAGGACCCGGGCGTCGTTCTCGAACAGGTCCTGCACCGACAGCCGGCCCGTAGGCAGCACGTCGGTCATGGTCTCGTCGATGTCGAAGCGGAACTTGAGGTTGGCCGCGCGCCCGGCATCGGAGTCCGCCACCGCACGGGCGTCGAACATCACGTCAACCAGGTCGTCGATCTCCTGCGGGGTCAGCCGGTTGGTGGCCGCCAGCTCGTTGCGGAGCGTGGCCATGTCCCGCGGCGCCAGGGCGATGTTCTGCCCGGCCGCGTCGAACTCCAGCTTGAACAGGGTGTTGAGGAAGGCCTCCGCCTTGCCGAGGTTGTTGGTGTACCCCGGGACCTTGATGGCCTTGGCCAGGAGCGCGACCACCTGGGCCCGGCCGTGCTGCTGCATGGCCTCGCGGATGCGGTCGAAGCGCCACACCCGGTTCACGTAGAGGTCGTTCGGGGGCACGTTGGCGGCACCCTCGACGCCGGCCCGCTGCATCTCCTCCAGGGCCTTGGCGTAGGTCTCCTTCATGGCCTTCGCGGCCTTGACCACGGAGGCGTGGAGGGCGGGGTACTGCTGGGCCACGGTGACGTCGCCGCGGGTCTCCCGGCTCACCAGCTCGGCGAACAGGGCGTTGAACTTGTGGCGCTGCCAGAAGCGCACCCCGGCGGCCTTCTGGGCCTCCTCCAGGGCGAGGTTGAACGGGATGTGGAACCCCGAGCCGCCCAGCTGGCGCTGGATCTGGCGCTTGTACTCCGAGGCGGTCCAGCCCTGCGCCATCTTGTCGTCGACCTGGATGGCATCCTTGACCAGGGCGAAGGCCAGCTCGCGCACCTTCTCGTTCTTCGAGCGGTTCAGCGTGGCGAAGTAGTCCAGGCGGATCTTCGACATGGCCGTGCGCTGCGAGGCGATGTTCGCAATCTGGCTGATTTGCGCGGCCCCGATGGAGCCCGGCAGGAACCCTTCAGGGGTCTCGGAGGCCGGCCCGTACTGGTCGACCTCGGTGTGGGCCACGGCCTTCATGGCGCCCGTGTAGGCGTCCTCGACCACCAGCTTGCCGGCGGGCGACACGCGGGTCACGCGGCCCTCCCACTGGGCCCCCTTCGAGTCCTGCCAGGACACCACCTCGCCCACGAAGGACTCGGCGGTGCGGCGGGGGCTCTCCAGGACCTCGTCCGGGTCCGGCCGCGGGGGCTCTGCAGGGGCCTCGGGGGTGACCGGCGGGGTCTCCTCGGGGGCGACAGCGTTGGCGGCTGCCGGGTCCGGCTCGCCCTCCTCAGCCATGCGCTGCAGCTCGCGCTGGCGGATGGCGGCCTCCTCCTCGGCCTGACGCTGCGCGGCGCGCCGGGCCTCGATGTCAGCCCAGGCGGCCTCCTTCGCGGCCATGCGCTCGGCATCGGCGGCGTCCCGGGCGCGGCTCTCGCGGCGTTGGTCCAGGAGCTTGGCGAGGCCCTCCAGGCCCGTGTTGCGGACCACCGGGTTCGCTGCGTTGAAGGCAGCGACCTGTGCGCCGCTGGCGACAGGCGGGGTGGGATCCGCGGGGGCAACCGGAGGGGCCCCGTTGGTGGTCGGGATGGTCTCCGGCGTGGGCGAGGGGGCCTGCCGTGCGGGGGCCCGGCTGCCAGGGAAGAACTCGTCCACGATGCTGCGGCCCTCGGCCGACAGGCGGTCCGAGAACTGGTTCAGCCATGCCCGGGCGCCGTCCTCCAGGCTCAGGACGTTGTCCACGCGGGCCGTGAAGGTGTCCTCGTCGATGCGCCCAGCGTGGAGGTCGTCCACGGCGTTGCGGATCTCGACGGTCTCCCGGATGGCGGCCGCATCGGCTGCGTCCAGGGCCTCGCCCCGCTCGCTCTTCTCCAGGGCGCGCAGGACGTTGACCTCGCGCTGCGCCGCGTCGGCCATGCGGTTGGCAGAGCGGGCCCCGAGGGCGGCCAGGGGCAGCGAGAAGGCGCCGCCCAGCAGCAGGGACTCGACGATGGCCGAGGTGTTCTGCTCGAAGTTGAACTCCTGGCGGAGCTTCTCGAAGGCAGCGTTCTCGGCTGCGCCCACCGCGGTGCCGGCGGCGACAGCCCGGCCAGTGCCGGCAGCCACGCGGGCCTCGGCGTTGGCCAGGGCGTTGCTCACCTGGCTCTGGCCCACCCGGCCGGCGGCCTGGAGGCCCCGGGCAGCGGCGAACGTGGTCAGCCCGAACACGAGGTTCTCGGGCATCAGCACGTTCAGGGCGAACCGGCCAATCTCGCCGGACATCCCCAGGTCCCCCAGGCGCAGCATGTCCTGCTGCTTCTGCAGGAGGCGGTCCCGCAGGAACTGGGCGTGGGTCGGGGAGACGGCCTTGTAGAGCGCGGTCTCGTGCTCCGGCCACAGGTCCTTGCGCAGCTGCTCCCAGGCGGGGTCCGAGCCCACGAAGTAGTTCTCCTGGGGCATCAGCTGGCTCCCCACGTAGGAGGCCACCATCCCGTCGATGAAGCCATCCTGGCGGTAGATGGCGCCGACATAGTCGCTGGGTTTGGTGGACTCCTCCCGGCGCAGGCGGGCCTCCGACTGTGCCCAGGCGGTGGGCAGGAGGGGCGCGTTCGCTTCCGGGGCAATCCTCCCGGTAGTGGGAGCGAGGGGCGTGGGGTTGTCCATGGGTTCCTTGAGGGGTTACTGGGTGGCCTGGGCGAGGGCCTGGAGCTTCGAGGCGGGGACCTTGGCCTGCTGCAGCACGGTGGCTTCCCACTCGGCGTTGCCGGCCAGCATGGCGGCCCGCAGGCCGTTGCGGCGGCGGTCCTCGACCCGCACCCCCTTGCGGTTGGTGTAGAAGGTCGCCGCCTCTTGCTGGAACTCTTCGTCCTTGCCGGCCGCGAGGGCCGCGATGGCCTTCTTGAACTGGCCAGGGTTGCCGGTCTGGTACGCGATGTCCACCATCACTGCGTGCTGGGTGGGCGTCATGCGGCTCCACAGGCCCGGCACGGCCGCGTCGATGACCTCACGGGCCTGCCGCTCGTAGCGGCCCAGGGAGACCCGCAGGAGCCGCTCGGCTTGATCCGGCAGCAGCGCCGCGGTGCCCGCGATGACCCCGTCGATGCGGTCCTCCGGCACGCCCGCGGCCTTCAGGTCAGCCCGGGCGGTCTTGGCGTTAGCCTTGAGGTTGTAGCCGAAGCCGATGTTCTTGCCGGCGTCCTTCGCGGGGTCGTCGTAGGCCTGCAGCACGAGGCCCTCACCCATGGCCACCAGGGAGGAGGCCAGGGCGGTGGACTGCGACACCATCGGGGTGGTCAGCATGTTCAGGGCCGACCGCATGGTGCCCGGCAGATCGACCTTCGCGCCGCGGTCCGGCAGGGTCGACAGGGGCGCATCGCGGGCGTCCTTCAGGGGCACCCGAGGGGCGTTCTGCAGGCGCTGCTTGAAGGCCTCCGACTGGCTCTTGAAGAACCCCTCGGCCTGCTCGGGCGTGACCTGGCGCAGGGCCTGGGCCTTGGCCAGCAGGGCGGGGTCCACGTCAGCGAAGCGGCCCTCGCGGATGGCCTGCAGCATGGGGCCCACCCGGGGCAGCTCGTCGGCCGTGAAGGCCTTCTTGGCGGCCTCGGCGGACACCAGCTGCGCGATGTTCACGGTCTGGATGTACTGCTGCGTGCCGTTGCCCAGCGCGAGGACCCGGAGGTCCCCCTGGGTGCCGGCGGGGGCCAGCATGATCTTCCAGTCGGCGTCGTTGCGCGAGCCCAGCTTCAGCTGCTTGGCGAGGTTCGAGGTGAAGTTCGACACGGCCTCGGAGGTGGCCTCGCCGCTGAACCCCGGGGGAATCCGCACAGCCACGCGGGTCGTCCGGTCCATCACGAAGTTGTTCTTCACCCACTGCTCGGCGTAGGCCTCAGCTTGGCTCTCCGGCGCGCTGGGGTTCGCGCTGCGCCAGCGGAACATCTCCGCCTGCAGCTCGCCGCCGATGTAGGACCCGTTCTCGGGCCGCCCGGCGAAGCCGAACACGCGCATGAAGTTCATGCTGCTGCCGGCCACCCACTTCTGGGACTCCTTGTCCCGCATGGCGCGGAACTCCGGCGACTCCGTGAGGGCCTTCGCGGCTGCCTTCGCGCCCGGGGAGATGGCCTCGTAGGCCTGGGCGTAAGCCGCCACCGGGTCGCCCTGGTTGGACGTGGCCGCGGTGTACGACTCCAGGACCGTGCGGGTGTCCTCCTGGGGGAAGTAGCGGTCCCGCAGGGCAGGGTAGGCCGACATGGCCTTCCACAGCTCGGCAGCGGCCTTGAAGCCGGCCGGCGGGCCATCCTTCGCCGGCAGGTTGGTGACCAGGGACGTGGTCCAGTTGCGCATGGTGTCCCAGGGCACGCTCGTCTGCATCACCGACTGCATCTCGAGAATGGCAGCCAGCTGGCGCGTGGCGTTCTGGGTGTCGCCAGCTTGGAGGGCCTGCATGGCGGTCTGGAACAGGGGGCCCAGGCGGGCGTCCATGACCTTCTGCTGCGCGGCCGCGTCGAGGGCCAGCAGGGGGCCCGTGTAGGTCTCCGAGGCCTTGGCCTTGAGGTAGGCCTGCTGGGAGCGCAGGACGCTCTCCCAGGCGCTGGCGGCCGACTCGGCGGTGGGGAAGGCGCTGCCCGGGCCGATGCGGCCGGCAATCTCCTCCCGGGTGATGCTCATCGGGTCCTTAAGCTCGCGCTCGCGGAACGACATCAGCCAGTCGGCGTTGATGGGAACCGCGGCTGCCCGGCGGGCCTGCTCGCGTTGGTCCAGGGCCTGCTGCTTCAGCTTCGCGGCCGTGCTGGCCAGGGCCGGCGAGTGCGCGGCCATGGTGCGGCCATCGGCGTCCGGCTGCTCGAAGACCTCGAACAGCTCCGGGATGCCCCCGGCGCGGGTCGACTGGACCTCCAGCTGCTGCAGCATGTACTGCGCGGCCTCCATGCGGCTCAGGCCCATGGCCTTGAGGGCCGGCACGTAGCGCTCCTGGAAGACCTGATAGAGCCCCTGGGGGCCCTTGTCGGCCGTGAAGAGGTCCGCGGCCATCACCTGGGCGGACTCCTTGAAGGCGGCCTGGATGCGGTCCACGCGGGCCCGCTCGGCGTCCTGGCGCACCAGCCCCTCGAACTCGTCCATCGTGCGGCCGATGGTGTCGACCGCGGTGGGGTCGGTCAGGCCTTCGAGGGCCCGGCCGCGGGTCTTGGCGATCCAGTCCCCGAAGTTGAAGTCGGGGGCGTCCTTGACACTGTTGTACTCCTGCAGGGCATCGGCGCGGATCTTCAGCGCAGCCCGGCGGGACACCCCGGCCTGGAAGATGCGGCGGGAGTCTCCGGCCAGTGCCGGCGGAGCGTTCAGCGGGTTGTCCGGCAGGGGTTCCTGCAGGGCCGCCACGGGGTTGTCCACGCGCGCGGCTGCGGCCTGGGCCTCGGCTTCCGCGGCTCGGGCAGCTGCATCGACCTCCGCCTGCCGCATCTGCTGGATGGCCGGGTTCAGGGCCTGCAGGCCGTCCAGGAGGCCACTCAGCTCGGTGTTCCGCGGGAGGGCCGCGAGGTAGTCCCCCTGGCGCGCCGCAGAGCCCCGCTGGGGGCCCTGGCGCTCCCCGAGGATGGGGCGGCCGGTCAGTCGGATGGTTTCTGCCATGTCAGTTGGGCCTCTTGGTGCGGGACTGGTAGTCCTTGTCCTTCATGTAGCCGGCGCCGATTTGCAGCGCAGTGCCCAGGAGGGACGGCCGGTCGATGCTGGCCAGGGTGGAGTCGGCCCGGGCTTGATTGCCCAGGCCCTGGAAGCCAAGCTGGCTCTGGGTCATCAGGGCGTTGCTGGCCAGGGTGGCGGCCTGTTCGCCGCGGTTGACGCCCATGACAGCGCGCCCGCGGGTGGCCGTGCCGCCGCCCCCGAACTCACCCACCAGGGTGTCGAAGGTGGCCAAGTCGGCCTGCGCGCGGCGGGCCTGCTCGTTGACTTCGGCGGTGGACGCCCGGAAGGCCTCGTCCATCTGCCGGCGCCGGTCGTTCTCTTGGAGGCGCGCATTGCGCTCCACGGCCGCCGTCTGCTGCTGGCCCTGCTCACGGGCCGTGTAGGCACCCACGAGGGCCGAAATGAGGAAGAACCAGGAAAACGGATCCATGGGCTAGGGCAGGTAGAAGGGTTGGAAGGGGCTGTCCGGATCCCCGGGCTCGATGACGAACCCGAGGTGCTTTAGGAACCGCTGGTTGCGGGGGCAGTGGCGGCCGACCTGGTTGTAGACCTTCAGGCCGGCCCGGCGGAACTCCCGCATGGCGCCCATGAAGTGCCGGCCGGCGGTCAGGAAGGCCCTTGGATGGGCCCTGGCGGCGTCCGAAGCGAGGAGCCAAGGGGATACCAGCTTGCCCCGCACTTTGTAGCCCCAGAGGGCCTCCACGCGGCCGTTGATGAGGGCCGCCCCGGCGTTGCCCGGGCAGTCCTCGATGGCCTTGCGGATGAGGGTGACGCTGGGGGCCCGGTAGTGGGCCAGCTCGTGCTGGTCCTCGCTGCAGAGGTTCAGGACTGCAGCATCCTCGGGCCGTGCCCAGCGGTACTCGATCATCGGCGTGCGTTGGTGGTGACTTCGGCCACCCACTCGGCGTAGGGGACCACACAGGGGAGGGGGCCGCTGCAGAGCAGCGTCACTCGGGTGCCGGCGGCGTCGGCATGGACAGGCACGTCACCGTCCTCGGTGGCCAGCAGGGGATCCCCCAGCGGCACCTCGGCGTCACCCAGGTCGCCCACCCCCAGGGGGTAGACGTAGCCCCGGCGGAGGCGCGGCACCACGACCGCTTCGAGGTTGGCCGACTTGTTGAGGCGGACCTTGTAGCGGATGAGGCGGACCCGGGCGGACTGCATCGGGATCCCGTTGCTGTCCCGGAAGAGGACCTCGGTGAACGTGTAGCGGCCCTGGTAGGGCACCCCGAAGACGACCGTGGAGCCCGTGAGGTCGCCCGGCAGGCGGACCGTGCAGACCAGCCCGGTGGTCACCCGGGAGCGGATGGGCACCGGCCGAGGGTAGCGGGTCGGCTCGCACTCGTAGGCCTTGAGGAACTGGTCCGTGTAGGGCAGCTGGATCGCGGTCTCGTCGGTGACCGGGTCGTAGCTCCCAGGCGCGGCCAGGATCAGCCGGCGGTCCAGGCACAGGGAGTAGGGGAGGTCCCCATCGGTCTGGCCCACGGACGTGTCCAGGACCTCGACGAAGTAGCGGCCGCCCGGATCCTCCGCCAGCCCGGAGGTCCGGTAGAGCAGGAGGTGGAGCCTGGAGGCGTCCCAGAAGGCCGCCACCGGCTTCGCCGTGTAGCCCCGGGAGTTCCCGCCAGCGTTGAGGGTGTGGGTGGACCAGCAGCGCTGCGTGTAAGCCTCGCCGGCCTCGTCCAGCTCGTAGCCGAACAGGCGGATGTCGGAGGGCGTCAGGACAGCGACGTACTTGGCCGCGGTTGAGGCCGCGAGGGTCAGCTGGCCCTGGCCCAGCAGGCGCGGGACGTGCTCGGTCAGGCGCACCGCGAAGTTAGTCGCGGCGTCCGGGGCGACCCGGTAGGCCGACAGGTGGGTCTGGACGCCCACGTCCTCGGCGAACACGGCGCGGTTGCCCAGTGCCACCGGCCGGACCGAGGGGTCCATGGCGAAGGTCGTCGTGGGGACCAGCCGGGCGTTCCGCGGGGACAGGATGTCGCCGGCCACCAGGGAGAACTGCTGGCTCGCATCGGACCACACCACGAGGCCCTGGTTGAAGGGCGTGGCGTAGCTGAGGTAGTTCACCCCGCCCACCGGAGAGGCGAGGTCGATGGGGTCGTTGTCCAGGACCTGGGTGGCCGTGCGCGGGTAGAACTCGAAGTAGTCGCCGGCCCGGGAGAGGGCCACGGAGTCACCCGAGAGGAACCCCAGACGGTTCCGGTAGAAGAACACGTCGCGGATGGGCTGGCCCACGAAGGATGGGTCCGGCGCGGTCTCCTCGTCGCCCACCCGCCGGCTGCCCCAGTTGGCCACCCGCTGGAAGGTCCAGGTGGTGGCGCCGGTCTTGACCAGCTGGTGCGGCAGCGTGGCCGCGTCCAGGGTCGTGCGGGTGCCGGGCTTGACGGTCTCGACCCACTTCGAGCCGTCCCAGCGGACGTAGTAGGGGTCATCGCTGGAGTCCGCAGTGCCGTTCACGGTGACCGTGAAGCCCTCCTCGAAGCGGTACGGGAGGTCGGCGTAGGTGGGTGCCCCATCGGACACCACGAGCATCGTCTTGGTGTCCCAGGAGTCCCAGGCCTCCACGCCGGTCAGCGGCGCGCCATCGGTGCGGACCATCTTGATGACGTTGGTGGTGCCGATGACGCTGAAGGTGTAGCCGGAGGGGAAGGCGGCTGCCAGGGCGGTGCGCAGGCCCGCGGCAATCTCCAGCTGGCTCGGCGAGGCCGAGGAGGTGAAGGTGGCCGTGGTGCTGCCGATGCTGATGCTGTAGACCTTGCTGGCCACAGCCGTGCGGACGTCCACGTAGGCCACGTTCACGGGGTTCGCCGGGGCCACTGCAGTGGTCGTCTGGGGCACCACGGCGTTGTTCACGATGAACGTGTAGTCGGCCAGGGTCAGGCACGAGAAGCCCGAGGCCGGGGCGGCGTTGTTCAGGTAGGCCCTCCCGTCCGGGAAGGTCACGTCCTGCGCGTCTCCGCTCACTGCGTCGTACAGCATGAGGTTGCCGTTGACCAGGGCCAGGACGTACAGGGCCCCGTCAGGGGTCTTGAAGAAGTGCCCGAAGGCGTTCCCGTTGGTGCCCTCGACGGTGGCCTCGTTGGCTCCCGTGTTGGGCATCGGGAAGAGGGTCGCCTGGGTGCCGGGCCGGAGGAAGAGCCCGTCCACCACCGTGGCCAGCATGTTGTGCTGCTCTTCGCCCTGCGTGGGGTGACGCATGGCGGGGATCTGTTGGGAGATGCCCCCGAACAGCCCGGGGATGGGACGGGTTTCTCGGCTCATAGGTCGTACCTGTCTCGCAGGATGTTGGCCACGGAGAAGGAGTCCCGCAGCACGTTGTAGTCGCCTTCCTGGTTCTCGGACTCGCTGAAGGCCAGCATGGCGCGCTCCAGGTCCCCCTCGGTGTACCGATAGGTCCGGTCCGACACCGACATCCGGCCCTGCGCGATGCGCGCGGCCATGACAGCGATGACGTAGCGCGCCGTCTGCGGCAGCTCGTCCCAGGGCAGGAAGAAGGTCACCTTGGCCTTCAGGTCCCGCTCGAACACGTAGGTGTGCTTCTTGCGGTCGTAGAGGCGGACCCCGCGGGCCACCGGGGAGACGTCCGTGAACTCATCGTTGACGTCCGACTTGAGGACGTTCGACGGGAGAGTGATGGTGCCGTCCACCTGGCGGGTCAGCGGGAAGTCCTCCTCGGTGTTGAAGGACCACCCCGAGGACTGGAAGTTGCGAGAGGCCTCCAGGAGGACATCCTTGGCGTTGTTCAGGGGGTAGATCCCGTCCTGGTCCAAGGTGTCCACCGGCTGCTCCTCGGTGGCCGTGAGGATGAGGTTCACGGCCTCCAGCTGGGTCATGAGGGCACTCACTCCAGCCGCTCCCCACCCACCCAGACGACGTTGTCGAAGTCGACGAACTGGCCCGGCCGGGAGGCCAGGAAGGCTCCATACGCCGGCCGCCAGATGTAGTCCGCCGGGGTCGTGCAGGTCGGGATGTGGTTGATGTCGATCAAGAGCTTGTCGTCGGCCCACACGCGGATTCGGCCCAGCGACGGGTCGGTCCGCACGGAGACGCGAAGGCGGACGTAGGTGCCCACCGGGAACGTCAGGCCCGTGATGTTGATGAACGGCCTCGCGCCATAGTCCCCCGAGCCGCGCCACATCTCGAACTGCCAGTTGTTGGTGCCAGCCACGTTGAGAACCCGCCAGTACGCACCGGATCCCTCACCGTTGGTGTTGGCCTCCAGAAGGCTGAGTGTCTCTCCGGCCTGGATGGCCTGGCCGAGGCGAACGTCCAGCTCGATGGCGTATTCCCTGCTGGTCCGGCCGACTCCCAGGTCGCCCAGGAGAAAGCCCACCCCACCCTCAGTGCCGGTGCCGGTTCGCGTGCAGCGGGCGTGGCGGGTGCCACTCTTGGGGTTGGAGGTGGCGTCGGCCACCGCAGTGCCGTTGGAGCCCACCGTGTTGTTCGCCAGGACCGTCAGGGGCCCCTCGAAGGACTCCGTGAGGAGCAGCGCAGGCTTCGGGAAGGGGTTCGCGTCCCGGAACAGCTTGTTGAACCGCAGAGCGCCAGCCACCACAGCGAACGGCGTGCGGCCCTCGGTGCTCCCGCCCGTGAACGACGAGAGGGGCGCCTGGCCGGAGGTGGTCCCGTTGTTGAAGTCGATCAGCTGGGAGCTGTTGGGCAGCTCGAAGCACGACCAGGGGTTGGACGGGAACCAGAAGCCGAACTGGTTCCACGACCACCCGTGCTTCTGGAACACATCGATGGCATCCTGGATCCACCGAACAGCCACGCCTGCGCCGTTCATCATCCCGCAAGTGAACTCTCCGACCCAAATGGGCACGCCGTACTGGCGAGCGAAGGAGATGACCGGGCTCAGGTCGTAGGCCTCCATCCGCGTCTTGTCCGCGATGGCGCCCACCGTGGTACCCAGGCCGCTGCCGAGGTCGAACGGCCGCTGCGCGGTGCTCGGGTAGGTCCCGGCGTAGGCCGGCTGACCCGCCACGTTGGCGTGGGTGATCTCGTAGGGCTGGTAGAAGTGGAACTCGTAGGCCACGTTGTCCTGGCGCACCGGCCGCATCTGGGTGAAGCCGCCGGGAGCGCCGAACCACGCACAGGTCACCACACAGGTGCGAGTGGGGTCCGCGGCCCGGACCGCATCGATGCAGTCTTCCTGGTGGGCCAGCATCTGCTCCGTGAAGGCCGCCGAAGTGGCCAGGATGGGGTGCCAGGGCTCATTGAAGAAGGTGATGCCGGCGACCCGGTCGTCGTTGACCAGCCACTCCGCCAGGGTCCTGGAGGCCGCGACGTGTGCAGCCCGGGCCGCCGACGCCTGGGGAGTGTCTGCCCAGAACTCCGAACTCTGCGCGTGGACCGCGCCCACGTCCGGGCTGGTGGGGGACAGGACCAGAATGGTCTGACAGCCGATGGCTGCGAACGAGGCCAGGTCCTGCAGCAGGGTGGTGCGCAGGGCCTCGCTGAGGGTGTAGGGCTGGCCCAGCGCGCGCGCGGGGAGGTCGATGAAGCGGCGCGTCACGTTGGAACGGGACCGGCTGAACAGCTCGACGTAGGCCGCATCGCGTGGGTTGCCTGCCACGATGTTGTCGGTGTGCATGCCCCGCAGGCCGGATGCGCGGAAGGTGTCGGCGCCGTTCGCCACGGCCGAGGCCACAGCAGTGACGGCACCCGAGCCGCCCGGCAGGAAGCCCGGCCCGAAGACGTCAGTGGGCGGGCGGGAAGTGATGGGGAGGCCGTTGGGGTATTGGCCGCCGAGGTCCTTCATGGGGTCTCCTTGAAGCGAAAAAAATAGGCCCCCCTCCGGAGGGATCCAGAGAGGGGCCTTGTGGGGGGACCGAAAGGGCAGGAAGGCGTGGCCAGTCCTACCCCAGGTCATCAGGTCGTGGTCTTCAGCTCGACCGCGCACTCGGGGCGCAGGATGCCGTGACCCATGAGGTACTTGGCGACGATCAGGGTGCCCTGACGACGGATGTCGTACTGCATCTCGGTCTGCAGGTCCAGGAGCTTCACCGTGCCGACAGCGGCTGCCGTCATGATGAGGGCCGCAGTCTTCGAGAAGTCGCCCTGGTAGGCCGCCGGGCCGGTGCTGATGACCGAGTTCGGCAGGTTGTTGGTCTTGATCAGCGTGATGCCGCCGACCTGGACCACCTTGGCCTCGGCGAACGAACCGTTGGGACGACCACCGTTGTAGTCGACGTTCGTCAGCAGCGAGTTCGGCGTGCCGCTCAGGAGGTAATACTGCGCCGGGCGGATGAAGCTGTACTTCGCCATCGTCTCCGGCACGTCCTTCTCATCCAGGGCCTGGGCGGCAGCGAAGTGGCCGGCAATCAGGTCCGCGGCGGAGGTGCGGTACAGGGTGCCCGTCGAGGTCAGCGAGGTGCCACCGAAGGCGCCCGTGACGGTCGCCGAGGCGCGGGCAGCCAGCAGGCCCACCTGGAGGACGTTCTTGTCCCAGTTGGTGCCCAGGAAGATGCCGCACTCGCTCGAGTAGATCGAGCGGTAGTCGAAGTGGTTCTTGGCCTCATCGACGTTCGGGATGAACACGCTCGACAGGAGCATGTCGTCGATGGTGATCACGCGCTCGTTCACGTTCACCGACTGGCCCAGGATCTCGTTGCCAGGGGTGTGGTAGCCGCCGGTGACCTTCCAGGTGGCCGGGAACTGAGCCGACTTGCCGCTGGAGATGGTGCGGACCATGTGCTTGTCCATGGTCACGCTGGCGGTCTCGAAGGCGGTCATCACTTCGCCGCCGAAGACCTTCAGGAACAGGGCGTCCGTGGCGCCGGCACCGTTGATTTGGCCGATGCGGATGGGGGTTGCGTTCGTCATTTGGAAACAGGGGAAACAGGGAGAGAACGACGCGGGCCCGGGACGGGCACTGGATGCGTCTGCGGGGCTCTCAAACCGCGGCCTTGGGGGTCACCTACAGGGCCACCCTCGGGTGGTCTGCCAGGGGCCTACGGGGCTCGCAGTGGGGAAGCGGAAGGGACATGGGGGTGTCAGCTGAGGATCGAACTCAGACAAGCGGGATCACAACCCGCGGCTCTGCCATTGAGCTACTGACACACCCATGCCCCCTTCGGGGCACGGACCCGGGCTGTAGCGCCGGGAGACTCAGAACCTGGGCTGGAGCGCCAGGAGACTTGTGAGGGTCAGCGGAGGGACGAGTAGTCCGTCAGGTCGAGCCTGCGTGCCACCTCGGCCCTGTAGGCCTCGTCGGACTGGTAGCGCGGGTCGCGCATCGCAGCCGTGATTTCGCCGCGGGAGGCATAAGCGCCCACCGCCGGGGCGCCGCCAGCGGCCCCGTTGACCAGTGCCGGCTGCTGGCCGCGGGCGGCCTCGTAGCGGGACTTGAGGGCCAGCATCGCGGTCTGGAGTTCGACCTCGGTGCCACTGGCCACGACCTTGTTGAAGTGCGCCTGCTCGGCCTCGCTGAAGGCCGTGGAGGCCCAGTCGCGCATGGCCTCGAAGGACTGCTGGCCACCCACCAGGGCCATGGCCTTCTGGTCGCGCAGCTGCTGCAGCGCAATCTGGCCGGCCGCGATGTTCTCCACCGTGGCCTTGTCCAGGCCGATGGCTTCGAGCAGCTTCAGGGACTCGTCCGACAGCGCGCCCTTCTCAGCGTACTCGGCCGTCATGGCGGCGAAGTTCAGCTTCGGAGGGGCAGCCGGCGCGGGGTCCTTCGGGGGATCCTGCGGGGGGTCCTTGGGCGGGTCCTGCGGGGGGTCAGCCGGGGGATCCTTCGGGGGGTCCTTGGGAGGATCCTGCGGTGCAGGGGCCGCTGGGGCAGGGGCTGCAGGGGCCGGAGCCGGCGCAGCGGGAGCGGGAGCAGGGGAAGGAGCCGCCGGGGCGGGGGCGGCCGGAGTCGGGCCCGGGTCGCCGCCGAACTTGGCAGCGGCCGCGTCGATCTTGGCGATCATGGCCTTGTCGTGTGCGGACTCGCCCAGAGCCGGCTCGTTCATCAGTGGTCCACCCGCAGGAACGGTTGGGCCTTCTCGACGGTCGGCACCATCACTTCAGCACGCTTGGCTTCGAGGGCCTCGGCGCGGGCCAGCTCCTTGGCGAACGGAGCGGGGGCCGGAGCGGCGGCCACAGGGGCCACGGCAGCGGCCGTGATGGTGGCAGCCGGGGCAGCCAGGAAGGCGGCCTTGGCGTCCACGACGGTGCCCTCGGCTGCAGCGGCAGCGGGGGCTTCGGTGGCCTTCGGGGCCTCGGGGGCGGCCTGGGTTTCGGTCTTCTTGCTCATGCGGGGGTTGCGGTTGGGTTGGTGGGAGCCATGCCGGCTTTCGCCAGCTGGCCCATCTGGGTGACAGCGTTGGGGCCGAGGTGCTGGACCAGGGCCTGCATCTGTTGGGCTTGTGCTTCCTGAGCGACCGTGGCGGCGTCCTTGATGAGGCCTTCTGCCTTGATCCCGCGGGCCGTGGTGAGCCGGCGCAGGAGGTCGTCGAAGTGCAGGTAGATCCGGAGGGCTTCGGGCCCGCCGAGGTCGACCACGTCGCGCACGAACTCGCGGAGGTTGTCCAGCTCGGCACCGCGGCCCAGGGCGTCCAGGCCGGTGACGATCATCGGCCGGAGGGAACTCTCGGGCAGGGCGGGGAGCTTGCGCTGGCGCTGCAGGCGGCGCACGCGGGAGCGCAGCAGGGGCAGCTGGAGGTCCTGAGAGAGGGCGCTGTAGCTGCCACCGTTCTGGGTGTCCAGGTCCTGGGCCACCCGGCGGATCTCCTCCGCGGTGACGCGCTCGGCGTTGCGCTGGACGGCCGAGGACAGGCCGAAGGCGAAGGCAAGCTCCTCCTTCAGGTCCCCGATCATCTCGCGCACTTCGCGGAAGTCGGCGGCCTTGTTGGCCTGCAGCGGGGCGATGTCTTCGGGGTTGCCGTCAACGATGTCGCCGGTCTCCGCCTTGGCCACCGTGGAGGCCTTGGTGGTGGACGTGGGCTTGCGCAGGTAGACCAGCTTGGCCATGGCCGCGGAGCCCTTCACGAGGGCTGCGGTGAGGCCTTCGAGGCTGATGAAGTAGCCCAGGTAGTCCTCGACGTGGCCGCGCCCGTAGGACTCGCCATCGACGGGGATCCCGCGCAGGGGCATCCAGGGGCAGGCGTCCAGGGGGTAGGTGCCCTCGGAGCCGGGGACCACCTTGCCCATGACCTCCTGCCACACCTTGAAGTTGTCCTTGGTGCGGAAGACCCCGGTGAACACCGTGATGGTCTTCTCGGGGGCCCGGCCGGCCTGGGCAGCGTCGACCACGGCGCGCACCTTCTGGGGCAGCGACACGTAGCTCATGTGGTCCTCGGCGACCAGCCGGGTCCAGGTGCCCGTGCCGTCGCGCTCGACCACGTAGGAGTGCAGGGCGTAGGTCTTCAGGCCGCCCTCGGGGAGGTCGTACAGGAGGACGTTGCCGGCCACCAGGAGGTGCTTGCAGGCTTCCCCCAGGGGCGTGCGGGTGGGCGTGGTCTCGATGTCGGCCTGGACTGCGTCCTCGACCTTGGACAGGGCCAGCTCGACCTCGGAGATCAGCTCGGCGCCCATCTCCTGCAGGACCTTGTCCTCCAGCGTGTAGCGGAAGAAGGACTGGCGGGCCGGCAGGAGGGCCATCAGGTAGCGCGCGGCGAGGGTGTTGACACACCGGGCGCCGAAGTTCGAGTAGCCGTGCCGGAGCCGGCCACCGTTGTTCTTGCCAGCCGGCGGGACCAGCGTGGGGATGGTGTAGCGCGCTGCGTCCCTCGCCCGCTCAAGGTAAGCGGAGCGGTCGGTCGACATCCGCTGGTACTCCTGCTGGAGTGAGGAGGGCATCTGCATGTTCAGCCTACAGCGCTTGACCGCGCGGAGGGGTGCGGGGAATGGTCAGCCGGCCATCACCACCAGTGCCGGCGGCGGGTGCCGGGGCTGGGGCTGCGGCGCCGGTGCCGCCTGTGTCGCCACCCGTGCGCTGGCTGCGGCGCAGGTTGCTGCGGCTGCCCAGGCGAAGCTGGCTCAGGTTGCCCACCTCGTCATCGTCGGGGAACGGGCTGGCCAGCGGGCGGGGAGCTTCGGCCGGCGGAGGGGCCGGGTCCGGAGTCTTCGGAGGATCTGGAAGGCACACTGGAGGGGCTCCTGTAGGTGTCTCTTAGAGGGGATCTCTGCCCCGGAGAGGGGTCTTGGCGATAGCCGGGGCACGGTCGAAAAAATAGGGCCCCGAAGGGCCCTAAGTTGTTGTCACGCCGAGCGATCCAGAGGCTGGAAGACGCTGACCGGAGCCAGGTCGTCGCCCACCCGGTAGTACAGGTCGAAGTGCAGCAGCATCAGCAGGTTGGCCACGATGTGGCCCGCATGCGGCAGGCCCGACTCGTCGTCGTTCTCCTCACCCTTCGCCATCTTGAACGCATGGCGCCCGATGCAGCCCACCGGGATGGACCACGCGAAGCCCTTGGCCCAGTTCCAGGCGGCGTACTTCTTGGTGCCGTACTCCAGGACCTTCACGCCGGCCACCAGCATCTCAGGCCCCAGGGCGTTGATGGCCTGCAGCAGGTACTTGCGCTCGCGGGTGGCCTGGAAGCGGCCCAGGCAGGCCAGGGACACCACCACGTCCGATGGCAGGCCCTGGTAGGCCAGGATGGCGGACAGGGAGTCCATGGGGACCAACGAGAAGTCCGGCTTGCCGTCGTTGTAGCGAGCCGCGGTGCCCCGCTCGGGGCTCGTCACGTCACCGACGGGCATCAGCGGGCTCCCTTCAGGAAAGCCGCCTCGGCCGCCTTGAAGGTGTCGAACGCGGCCACGTCACGGAACGTGCGGGTGTTGAAGAGCTTCCAGGTGCCGTTGTTGAACTTGATGCTCAGGTCGTTCATTGGGGGGTTCTCCAGGGGTTCGTGTTGAGGGCAGCCGAAGTACCACCGGCCCACAGGCGCGGGGGCGTCCGGGCGCTGCGGGTGCTTGCAGACGATGGTCTTGAGGTCCTGCATGCCGTGGTGGCGGCAGCCGGTGCAGGGCCGGGCGGGTTGCGGAAGCGGGACGGGATCAGGCAGCGAGGAGAGCACAGGCCTTCTTCTCCGGGGTGATCCAGTAGGTGTCCGCGCCCCAGCGAGCGAAGGGGCACACGATGCCGAACTGCCGGTTGTCGGACGGGCGCTCCGTCAGGGCCACGATGAGGCGGGCCTCGTCCAGGCGGTACTGCGGGGCCCGGCCGGGGGCGTTGAGGAGCTTCAGGGCCTTCTGGCGGGCATCGGCGCGGCCGACCGTGACCTGGCGGATCGAGTCCTTCAGGAACAGGTTGTCGCGCCACAGCTCGTCGCACCGGGCCAGGATGGTGTCGCGGTCCAGCTCCAGCATCTCGAAGTCGCGCTTCGCCAGCCGGCGGCCCAGGCGGGCGGGGATCTGGGCGAGGTACTCCACGGCCAGGGCGAGGCCCACTGCGAGGCTCAGGCGGAGGTTGTTCAGGGTGTCCATAGGATCACTTCCTTACGGTCGAATGAGTAGTCGGATGCGCGGCAGATGCGGGCCACGCGGGCCTGCACCAGGGCGTCAGCTTCGGTCAGTCCCTTGGCCTCGTAGGCCTCGACGATGCGCGGCCAGACCTCGTGGATGTGGATGTACTTGCGCGCCGAGGGCTCGCCGAGGATCTTCACGGCACCCTTCGGGCCGCAGCCCGGGAGCCCCGTGTAGCCATCGACGGAGTCCCCGATGAGGGTCTGGTAGAGGTGCCAGTAGTCGGCCTCCTCCGGCGACACCAGCCAGGGCTTCTTGTCCTTGCGGGGGTTGTAGAGCCAGCCGGGGATGGTCTTCATGTCCTTGTCCTCGGACACGATGACCTTCTTCCCAGGCACCAGATCCGGGTGCGTGGACAGGATCCCCATGATGTCGTCGGCCTCCAGCCGGGGCCTGCGGTAGCTCCAGTAGGTGGCCTCCAGGTGGTCCTTCACGGCCACGAGGTGCTCGGGCTTCACGACCCCTTCCCGGTTGGCCTTGTAGGTCGGCAGCACGTCCAGGCGGAAGTTGTCCGCGGTGGGGCAGGACAGGCAGATGATGACCTCGTCGGCCTTCACCGCGGCGCGCAGCTTGGCCACCTCGTCGTCGATGCGCTCGGGCTGGGCCTCCCAGTCGTCGACCGCAACCGCGGGGCCCTCCAGGCCGGGGAACTTGTAGCTGCGCTGCGCCGTGGCCGCCAGCTGGTAGGCCACGATGTCCGCGTCGATGAGGGCGATGCGCTTCACGTCAGCTTGGCCACCGGAGGATCCACGAGGTAGACCGGGGCGCCCTGGAAGCTGCCCTGGTAGTCGTTGAACGAGCTGTAGAGGCCATGCGTGGCGGGACGAAAGCCCCCCGCCTTCCGCAGGCAGGCCAGCTCCTCCGAGTTGACCTCGATGCGCCGCACCGGGCAGCCCGCGGTGACGGCCTCGTTCAGCAGGCTCTGCAGCTTCGGGACGATGGGCGGGTCGGTGACGACTCTCATGGCTTCACTCCTTGTTGGGTTCGCAGCCACTGCTGCAGTTGCTGGTAGGCAGCGTCTTGGGCGAGGCAGGCTGCGTAGTTGTCGGCGAGGGTGCGGGCAGCGTCCTGAGCGTCAACGGGGGCAGCATCAGGAACTCCGGAGGGGCCGGGCACGACACCGCGGGCGGCCGCGTCGTGGAGCACCCGGTAGCCCCCAGGCAGAACATCGCCACGAGGCACCAGTGTCGGAACAGCATCTTGGGTCTCCTTGGCGGCCCTCGTGAGGCGCCGGTTGGTGGCCATCAGGGCCGTGGCTGCGGCCTCGTTGGCGCGCCGCAGGTTCTCCTCGGACTGCAGGGACAGCCGGGTCTCCGCCAGCTCCGCGGCGAGGGCCACGTTGGCGGCCTTCATGGAGGCCCACTGGTGCATCAGGAAGGCGCCCCCGAGGAACAGCCCCAGGCACGCCGCAAGGCCCCCGATGAGGCGCCAGGGGATGGTCGTCAGGGGCAGCATCACTCGAACATCGGCAGCTCGGCCGGCCGCTCCGCCTTGTCCACCAGGGTGAAGCCCATGGCCACGACATCGGCCTTCCAGCGCTCCCAGCGGCGCAGGCTGCGGGCGTACTCCTTCTCGGTCATCTGACCCTCCAGCACGAACTGCTTGTTCACCAGCCCGGCCTGGAAGGCGTCCGTGGCCTGCACCACGCCGTCGACCCCGAGGGTGATCTGGCACAGGTTGAAGTCGTACTGGCGCCAGCGGGTCGTGGGGTCCAGCCCCTCGGCCAGCTCGATCACCTGGACCTCGACGCCGTCCACGGTCAGGTCGGTCTTGTAGACCCGCCAGATTTCGCTGTCCTCGCCGTAGCTCAGGTCGAACTGAGCCGTGACGGTGCAGCCGCCCAGGGCGCGGGACAGGAGGTGCTGCATCTCCTCGGTGGACCGGCGCGGGTAGCCGCTGATGAACACGTCCATGTCCTTCGGCTGGCGGCCGATCATGCGGTCCCGGAGGAACCCACCGGACACCTGGGCGCCCACGAAGCCGACAGCCTCCAGGCCTTTGAGGATCTCGACCGGAGTCGGGTTGCCGTAGCTCATTCAGACATCTCCTTGAAGATGGCCCGGAGGCCTGATGGGGTGAGCCGCCAGCGGCGCGCGAAGCCGGCGGGGGTGAGGGTGGACAGCAGGCCGAGGGACGCCCCAGCCGCGACCAGAGCGGCGTGCTGCCGTGCGTAGTCGGACTGGATGGCGATGCCCCGGTCGTGGGCCTGGATGAGGACCTCCAGGAGGCCCTCGGGGAGGTCAGTGGGTGTCGGCCCAGGTTTGACCGATGTCCCCGGCCCCTGCGAGGGGGCACCGGAAACCGAACGACTCGCCCGCGAGGCGAATCGAGTCGATGCCCAGGCGCAGAACTTCTTGAGCGTGCTCAGGGGAAACCTCCAGTTGCCACTCATCGTGGACGTTGGCGACGAACTCGTAGTCAATGCCCGGGCGCAGGCCGGCCGCCTGCATCGAGTCGTCGAAGATGCAGAGGGCGCGCTTCATCTGGATGGCTCCAGCTGACTGCAGCAGGGTGTTCAGGGCGGCGTGCTGGCTGCGCACTCGCAGGCGGCGCCCATCGAGGCCCCAGAGGTAGCCCCGCTCCTTGGCTGCCTTCTTGACGGCATCCACCAGCTTGCCCATGGCGGGCAGGTTGCGGAGGAAGGCTGCCCTGGCGCGGCCGCCGGCCTCAGCTGCGGGCTTCCCGCGGCGGCGCGTGAGGATGAACCCCAGCTTCTCGTCGCCGGCCCCGTAGATGAAGGCGTAGAACCACGTCTTGGCGATGTCCCGGCCGGTCTCGCCCTCGAAGTACAGCTCCTTCGGGCCCAGGCCCAGCGCCCTGGCGTTGACCGAGTGCATGTCCGTGCCCTTGGACTTGTCGCCCGAGAGCACGGTGTTGATGTACTCGCCACCGTCGTAGATGGCCATGTAGCCGGCGAGGTCGCGCAGCTCCAGGGCTTCCGCGTCGATGCCCACCAGGACCTTGCCTTCGGGGGCGCCGAAGCACTCGCGGCACTCCTTGCCGTACGGCGAGTAGCCCGCGGGGATCTGCCCCATGTTGGGCCCCGAGTGCGCCATGCGCCCGGTGACGGCCTTGTTGGGGTGGACCCGGCCGTGCATGCGGCCATCGGCCCCGACCTTCTTCAGCCACGCCTCGTTGCCCTCGGCAATCTGCCCGATGCGCTTGCAGACCATGAAGTATTCCTTCAGGGGCTTCGCTTCCGGGTAGGGCAGCTGCGAGATCACCTCGTCGTCCACCTTGGGGTGGCCATCGTTTGTGAACTCCGCCGGCTGCCAGCCGAACTGCCGGGTCAACCAGGTCGCCACATGGTCGCGGCTGCCGGGGTTGAACTCGGTCAGCTTGACCTTGGTCATGGGCGCTCCGGCCACGTAGCCATGCTTGGCGCTGTCCCGCTTCGGGGTGAAGGTCTTGCCGTCCTTCAGGAAGCGCGGCTTGAAGACCTTGCGGACCTCCTCCTCCAGCTCCAGGCGGCGCTGGCTGAGGTGCGCGTACAGCTTCACCGCACGGTCGGCGAAGAAGTGGAACCCGAAGCGCTCCTGGCGGGCCAGGATGCGGGACACCTGGAACTCCAGCTCGCGGGCCGTGTCGGCCACGTCCTTGGTGAGGATGCGCTGCACCAGCAGGTCCAGGACCTCGACGTCCTGCACCCCGTAGGTCTCCATGTCGGGGTTCCACTGCTCCCACTTCCTGCGCTTCCGCTCGGCCTCGTCGGCGATGCGGGTGTCGCCCTCGTAGTCCCCCTTCGGGAGCCCCAGGCGGGCGCCCATGGCCTCCAGCGAGTAGGACCCCACGAGGTTCCCCGAGAGGAGGTAGCGGGGCTTCTTCTTGGCCCGCTCGTCCATGTCCAGCCGGTTGATCTCAGGCCACGCCAGGGTGGCCCAGATCATCGAGTCGCCGCAGGCCTGCGGGGGCAGCTTCAGGCCCTCGACCTTCTCCAGGGCGGGGTAGTCGTAGCCGATGCCGTTGTGGGCCACCAGGAGGTGACCCTCGTCGGCCATGCGCTTCAGGTGGGCCACCCCCTGGGGGATGGTGTTCTCGAACTCGTTGCGGCGGTACACGCTCCTTTCCTTGGTCTGGAAGTCCTTGACCACGATGAGGTGGACCTTGGAGATCGAGTCGAGCAGACCGTCCGCCTCGATGTCGAAGAGCGTGATGGGCTTCAAGGAGACCCCTTACAGCAGGCGGATGGCCTGCCGGAGGGCTGCGGCGTCCTGGCGCGTGGCCAGGAAGCTGCGCCACTCGGCCGACAGGCGGTCCTCGCGGTTGAACTTAATGGCCCTGCGGGTGGCCCGGTTCGGCCAGATGGCGGGCACCGTGGGGTACACCGCATCGGCGCAGCGCAACGGGCGGAAGCCCAGGGCACGCTTGGCGCGGCGGCCCCAGTTGTTGGCGGCCAGCCGGGCGCGGTCGAAGGCGGGGGAATCGGTGTTGGTGAACATCAGATGGTCCCCTTGATGTCGAAGGACACGGTCAGGCCCTGGTGGGACACCGGCTCGTAGGCGCGCTTCAGGTATTCGAGGTCGGAGTGCGAGAAGCGGCCGTCCTTGTCGATGTAGAGCACGGTGGTGCTGTCACCCTTGAAGGGACCCATGACAACCACCTCGATGGCCGAGGGGTCGTCCTTGAGGCGGACCACCAGCGGCTGGCAGCAGCGCGGGTCCAGGGCCGGCACGGGGGGCGTGAGAGGGGCTTTGAAGTTGAACATGCTCAGAACTCCGGTTTGGCCGCGCCGCTGGCGGGCCCGTTGCTGGTACGGTCGGGGAAGGGGGACGATTCGTCCTGCACAGGCGCAGGGGTCAGCATCCCGGTGGCGTGGTCGTAGCTCAGGCCCAGCACCTTGCCGGTGGCCCGGCCGGTGTTGCGGTCCTTGAGGCACCGCAGGCGGCTCCTGCTGCGCTCCTCGGGGTCGTCGGCCTGCTGGTTGCGCTCCAGGCCGAACATGAAGTGGGTCCAGAAGCCGATGGCCCGGGACCCGCGGAAGTGGCGCACCATGACCCGGCCGCCTTCCTCGTGGGGCTTGCCCTCGGGGGTGGCTAGGTGCGAGATGTAGTGGATCATCGCGCCCGTGGTCTTGGCGAGGCTCGCCATCTCCTCCATGATCCCCTTGAGGGCCGCGTTCTCGTCCTCCTCGCCAGCCACCAGGGCCGTGAGGTGGTCGAAGTAGATGTGGGTGCAGCCCAGCGCGACGATCATGTACTTCATGCGCGCCTTGACCACCTCCCACTCGGTGCCACCCCAGGCGTCGTACTGGTAGAGCCGGTTGGTCTCGCCCACGGCCCGGATGGCTGCCTCGCGCTCGGCGGGGTCGTACTCACCAGGGACGTGCAGGACCTTGCCGATCCACTTGCCGGCGATGCGGGTGAGGCTCTCGGAGACGTCCTGCTCCAGGTACAGCATGCCCACCGTGGCCCCCTGGCGGAGGTCGAAGGCGATGCTCTGGGTGAACAGGTCGGTCTTGCCCACCCCGGTGCCCGCGCCGAACCCGTACAGCTCCCCAGGCCGGCGGCCATAGGTCATCGCTGTCAGCTCTTCGAGGAACCAGGGGTAGCCCACCTCGGGCTCCTTGAGGGCCCGCTCGACCACCTCGCTGGCCGCCAGCACGCCGTCTGGGCGGTACTCCTTGGCGTCCCAGATGGCCTGGATCACCTCGGCCCCGCGGCCCGCCTTGAGCATCTCGTTGGCGTCCTTCAGGGGCAGGCGGGCCACCTTGCAGCGGCCTGGGCTGAACAGTGGGGCGCACTCGGCCACGGCCTGCCGGCCCGGCTCGTCCTGGTCGAACATCAGGACCACGGTCTCGAAGCGCTCCAGCCACTCCAGGGCCTCGGCCAGGGACTTCTTGGCCCCGCTGCTGCCGTTGGGCACGCTGACCACCGGCCACTTGTTGTCCTGCAGCTGCGACACCGACATGCAGTCGATCTCGCCCTCGGTGATGACGACCTTCTTGCCGCCATCACGCCACAGGTGCTGGCCGAAGAGGGGCAGGGCCTGCTTCAGCTTGCCGGCCACGCCGAACTGCTTGTCCGGGCCGCGCATCTTCTGGGCCACGAGGCGGCCCTGGGCGTCGAAGTACGGGGCCAGCTGCACCGGGGTCCCCACGGGGAACTCCTTGGCCACCGCCGGGGACATGCGCGCGTGCTGCGCCTCGTCGATGACCCCGACCGTGTAGCTGAAGTGCTCGCAGGTCTTCTCGCTGATCTTGCGGGCCCCGAGGGGACGCACCTCGCCCTCGATGGGGGTGAACTCGCTGGCCATCTGGGGGCTCCTGTGGGTGGTCCTGGGGGTGTCCCCGTTGCCGGGCTCGTAGTGGCCGCAGCCGAAGCACCAGCCATGGCCGTCCGAGTAGCGGCCCAGGTTGTCCCTGGAGCCGCACTTCGGGCACGGCTCCTTGGCCACACAGACCGAGGAGGACTCTTCGTGCTCGCGGCGGCCCATCAGCTGGCGCTCACCAGTTCCTTGTCGTTGAGCCAGTGGCTCTCCATGTTCTTGCCGCGGACGAACAGCACCAGGGAGGTGTCGGCCTTCTTGTCGATGACCTTGGCCGTGCGCAGCTTGCGGACCCAGTTGGGCAGGGGGATGCCGTAGCCGGGCTTGACCTGGACCTGCGAGCCCACCTTGATGGGCTGGCGCAGGCGGTACTCGCCGTACTTCTTGCCGACCTCGTCGTACTTCAGCACGCAGTCGATCTGCATGCCCTCCAGGCGGAGGTCCTCGATCACCGAGGCGAGGCGGAAGATCCCGTACACCGCGATGGCCTGCATCGGGGTGATGGTCTTGCCGTCGGTGAGGTGGCGGCGGATCTGGGAAACCTGAGTCATGTGTGTTCTCTCTCGGTGATGAGGTGTCGGTGGGTCAGCGGGTGCGGGCCTGGGCCCACCACGCCTTGACGTCGAAGCTCGGGCAGGCCTTGGCCACGCCGGGGAAGTCGCGGTGGCCGCGGATCTCCGCCTCGGGGAACTTCTTCAGGAGCCCTTCGAGGACCTCCTTCAGGGCCTGCTTCTGGGCCGGCGTGAAGTTGTCTTCCGGCTGGCCCTTGGCGTTGATGCCGCCCGCGAGGCAGATGCCCACGGAGCAGTGGTTGAAGCCGGCGACGTGGCTGCCCCGTTGATCGAGGCGGCGGCCGGTCTCGACCTGACCAGTGCGGCGGATGACGTAGTGGTAGCCGATGCCCAGCCAGCCGCGGTCGGTGTGCCAGCGGTTGATGTCCGCAGCGGTGACCTCGCGGTTGCCTGGGGTGGCAGAGCAGTGGACCGCGAGGAACTTGACGTCCTCGGGCCGCAGTGCGGGGATGCTCACTTGGGAGGCTCCTTGAGCCACGCCGGGGGGATCAGCTTGTCGGCGTACTTGAAGCCGTGCTTCTCACACCACGCGGCGTAGGTGGTGGGCGAGCCCTTGTAGAGGCGGGCCCTGCTGTTGGAGAAGACGAAGCGGATGTCGAGGTCGGGGCGCTGGGCCTTCACGAGGAGGTGCTTGGCGCGGTCCTCTGCGGTGAAGATGCCCTTGCTCTCGACGATGACGCCGTTCGGCAGTGGGAAGTCGGGGGTGTATCGATGGGGAGTCGCCGGGGTGACGTACTCCACCCGCAGGGTCTCGTAGGCCGCAGCAGCCTCGGGCATGCCGGCAGCGATGAGCTGCTCGGCGATGCGCTTTTCGAGGCCACTGCGGAAACCCTTGACGATGCCGACTGGTCGCTTAGAACTCGTCGGCACGCTTCGCGGTCGAGGTGGCTGCCGGGACAGCGTCACCGTCATCGTCACCGGCCGGGGAGGTCGGCTCGTCCTCGGCCTCGTAGCCGCCCTCGGCAGCACCGAAGCCATAGGCACCGGCATCGCGCTGGCCACCAGCCGAGGCCAGCTCCAGGATCTGCACGGCCTTCAGGCGCAGGCTCACGCCGGCACCGGCCTTCTCGGTGTAGAACGGACGGAACTCGCCCGCGACGTGGCCGATGGTGCCGCCCCAGATGGCCGGAGGGCTCTTGATGACCTTGCCCTTGGCGTCGAAGAAGTCCGGCTTCAGCTTCAGGATCTGGCCCTTCTTCGGGCCGTCCTTGTAGGTGATCTGCGCGGGCATCTTGAAGTTGAACTCGACCTCGCCGGTCTCGTTGCCGTCGTCGTCGAACACCGGCTTGACGCTGGGCTCGGCTGCGGCCAGCTTGTCCAGCTGGGCCTTCAGCTTGCCCTTCTCGACGCCCTTGGTGGCCGCTGCCAGCTTGGCCTGCAGCTCCTCACGGGCGGCCTCCAGGGCAGCCTCTGCGTGCTTCTGGACGATGGCCAGGAACTTGGCACCTTCGTCCTCGGACAGGCGCAGCTTGACGCCGTACTCGCCCTCGGCCTTGAACTTGGTGTCCGGCTCGTTCAGCTTGGGCCACACGAAGGTGCCCTTGGGGGTGGTGAACTGGACGTAGGAGGGGCGCTTGTTCTCGGCCATCAGTTGGTCTCCTGCAGGTTGCGGATCGAGAGGTAGTCGTCCACGGCCTTGTTGACCTTGGCGAGCAGGGGCGCAGGGATGGCCACCGAGTAGCCGGTGGACATGAGAGCGCGGGCGGGGAACTCGGGGTCCAGCGCCGCCTTCAGGGAGCGGAAGGCGTTGTAGCCGTCATCGACGCTCGTGGCGCCCAACATGGCCCGGATCACCGCGGCGTCCCGCAGGGACATCGTGATGGTCACGGTCGGGGCCGCGCCCTTCTCGAGGACCATGACCACGGTCTCGGTCCTGGTGATGGGCGGCTTGCCGGGGTTCAGGGTGGCCTTGGGGGTGGTGTTCATCAGACGAAGTCCTTGTCGCTGTTGATGGCGTCGGCGCCCTTGCCCTTGCGCCCGAGGGCGGCGTAGACCTTGTCGAAGTTGGGCTTCTGGATGTCGCCGCAGTCCGCGAGACGGTACAGGGCCGTGTAGGGCCCGGCAGAGGTGTCGCCACTCGTGACGCCCAGGAGGCCCATCACGACGGTGGCCTGGGCCGGGGTCAGCTCCAGGGTGACCTTGGCGGGGACGGCGGGGGTGACCACGACCGTCTTGGTGACGGCAGACTTGGCGGGGGTGAAGGTGGCGTTGCTCATTTGGCGATGACCTCGTTGCGGATGTAGGCCCTGAGTGCGTTCAGCTCCAGGGAGTAGTGGTCCTCGGCGTGGCGAGCCATGCGGCGCGCCATGTCGATGGCTTGCGAGGGGTCACTGCCCAGGGCAGTCACCAGCTCGTTGAAGAGGAGGAACACCGCGGCGACCCGCTGAGGGGCCGGCTGGCCCTGCATTGCGTCGATGGCGGCGTAGGCTGTCTGCGTGGTGCTCCACGCGGGGGCCATGGAAAGCTGGTCGGTGTCCATGCGGTTCCAGGTGGGTTGGTCGGGGGTGCTCAGGTCTTGAGCGATAGCCGGGGTTTAGGCACGAATCCGGGCCGGCCCCCTATGGAGACCAGCCCGGAAGTGGGACTGCTAGGCGAAGAAATACTCGGACTGGAGGACACCCTGCAGGTCCAGCGAGCCCATCGGCGGGAGCGGGGGCAGCTGCTCGACCAGCTCGGCCGGCAGTTGCTCGACCAGCTCGTCCCGGAAGCGCTCCAGCACGTTGCCCTCGTACTGGGCCACGAAGGCAGCCCGCAGGTTGTCCCGCAGGCGCGTGGCGTTGCCCGCGTGGCACCCGTAGGAGTCGTGGATGGTGGCGAGATCCCGCATCCCGTCCTGGGCGCAGAGCAGCACGGTCCGCATCAGGTGCGCAGCGTCCAGGCTATGGACGAAGTTCGGGGCGATGCCCAGGGCCTGCTTCTGGCCGTTGAGCTTGTCCCCGTCGCGCTCGAGCATCAGGCGGAACCGCCGGCCCAGGGCCACGAAGTCCAGCTCGCGGCCGATGGGGCTGCGGTAGTCCTGCAGGGCCAGGAACCCCACAGGGCTCGTCCAGCGCACCGGCAGGCTGTTCTTCGCAGCCACCTTCGCGGCTGCCTTGAGCCAGTCCATGGCCAGCCGGGCGGCCACCACGACCTGGCCGATGGCCTCGTGGTTGATCTCCGCCAGGAACTGGGCGTCCTCCCGGGGGTTGTCCGACAGGCCGTCCTTCTGCAGCTGGTCGAACAGCTGGCCCTGCATGCCACGCAGGGTGACCCCGTAGGGCACCGTCATGGTGTTGCGCTTCGCCAGCGAGCGGGTCACCCGGCCGACCCAGCGGGCAGCCTGAGGGCAGCCCTCCCGGGCGCGCTCGTCGATCATCGCCTGGGCGGCCTTGGCCACCTCGGTGTAGATGTCGCTGGGCTTGTGGCTCGGGATCAAGCCGGTGGCTGCCCCGCCCACGGGGTCACGCAGCATGGCGGAGAAATTTTGCAGGCCGTTGCAGCTGCCATCGAAGGCCACCGCGGTGCGGCTCTCGAAGTTCTCCTGGCGGCAGCCGGCGGCGACCCAGCGCTGCAGGTCAGCCCACTCGAAGCAGAACGCCAGGAAGCAGTACGGGCTGTCCGCGTCGGCCCACTCGCGGAACACGTAGGGGTCCTGGGCGCAGGCCAGGATCATCTGCTCGTTCTCCTCGACCCAGCGGATGCGCTCCTCGAAGGCCACCTTGTCGACCCCGTAGGTGTTCGCCCCGTGGATGGCCAGCCAGTAGGCCCCATCGTCCCCCAAACGGGACGAGTGGGCGAAGTGAAGCATGCCCTTGGCGACGTCGTCACCCTGGGGCGTGAGGGCCGGGCCCACCGGGTACATGCGGCCGCGCCAGTCGAGGTTGTAGACGTAGTGGAAGCGGTTGCCCCGCTCCATCATCAGCTCGGCCACGTACAGCTTCTGGACCAGCTGCACGCGCTTCGAGGCCACCCGCCCGTTGGTCTGGTAGACCTTGGCGGCCGACACCTTCCAGGCCTGCAGCACCTCCGGGGCCGGCTCCTCGCCCTCGGTCCAGGGCTTCGAGGGCACCCCCAGGTCCTCCCGCGGGGGCAGCCCGCCGAGAGTCGACGAGCCCTCCCACAGGGCCTTCACGACCTCGTAGACGCGCTCGTTGACGGACCACGCGGTGTCCTGCAGGGCGTTGACCGAGGCGTACACCAGGGGCATCTCCCAGTTTTCCTTCAGGGTCTGCAGGTAGCCCTTGTTGCGGGTCTTGACCAGGGGCTGGCGCAGCCTGGGGGTCAGGTAGCCGCCACCGAACGGGCCACGCCAGTCGCGGGGCCGGCAGAGCATCGGCAGGGCCACCGGCTGCATCAGCTCGCAGCGGGCGTGGCTCTCCTCCAGCCACTGCCGGCAGGACTCGGTCAGGCGCAGGATGGTGTTCGAGCGGCCGCGCACGGTGACCGTCTCGATGGCCACCAGCCCGGTGGACTCGGCGAACATGGTCAGCAGCAGGGTGCCCACCCGGACCCGCACCGCGGTGTCCCAGGCCACCACCTTGACCTCCGCCAGGGCACCCCCGCGGCGGATGAACAGGGCCCGGTCGCGGTCGGTGTTGATGGTGGCCAGCTTCTTGACCATCTTCTTGGCCAGCGCCGGCTGCGCGGCTGCCACCTTGGCCAGGGTGTCCTCGCCTTCCAGGGCCATGGCCAGCCGGATGGCCGAGGAGGTCAGGTTCGGGGCAGCAGCGGCCTCCTGCAGGACCGTCGAGGCAGTCAGGTAGGCCACCACCACGGGGTCGTACTGGTCCACGGCGTAGAACACCGAGGCGGACTTCGAGGCCAGCCCCTCACGGGTCTCCTCCAGCCACGTCTTCAGGGCCTCGACCATCGGGTCCATGGCTGCACGCAGCAGCTGCTGGCCTGCGGTCGAGCCCATGGTGCCCTCGCGCTGCAGGCACTCACGGTAGCGCTGGATCCCCAGCTCCACAGAGAGGGCCTCCAGCTCCAGCTGGGCGTCCACGCGGGCCTGCGTAGAGGTGAGCTTCTGGTTCATCTTCAGGGGTTCCTTTAGGTTCTCTTTCAGGGGAGCTTTCCGGCCTGGGGCGATAGCCGGGGTTTAGAAGGGTGCCGGGTCCGCCAGCGGGTCGATCCGAGGAGCGGGAGCGTGTGGCAAAGCGCGGCGGGACCCCCTGGAGGGGGCCGAAAGGGCACCAGAAGGGCACCAGGGCACCGCGGGGGCACCAGAAACTACCGAGGAGGGGAAGGGCCAGTTGGGGCCGCGAGGGGGCACCACCGGGGGCACCAAACGCTCCCCCGGGAGGGGGAGGTTAGTAGCCGCTTCGCAGGGAGACTGCGTAGATGTTGGCTCCTCGACCTGGGCTCGAACCAGGGACCTACGGATTAACAGTCCGGCGCTCTACCGACTGAGCTATCGAGGAACAGCCTCGCAGTATAGCCTGAAAAAACGGCCGTCCTGACGGGTCTTGCTCGGTGCCGTGCCGTGATGGCGGAAGGGGCGGGATTCGAACCCGCGGGGGGCTGTTAACCCCCACACGCTTTCCAGGCGTGCGACTTAAACCGCTCATCCACCCTTCCGTGCCAAGCCAGCGAGTTTAGCCCACGGGCTGCACGGCGCTCTGACGCAACCAGTCCAGAAGAACGAACTCCAGCGCCTTCGCGTGCGTGCTTTCCAGCACCACGGGCGGTGCGCAACCAGCTTCATAGGCTTCACGCCAGCGCAATGCGCACACGCACCAGCGGTCCCCTGGTTTCAGACCCTTGAAGCGGTGTTCCGGCCGGGGCGTGATGAGGTCGTTGCCGCGCTCCATCTGGAAGTTCAGGAAGCCCACGGTGACCTTTGCGCAGACGACGTGGCTGCCATGGTCCTGTTGGTCGGTGTTGCAGCAGCCGTCCCGGTACCAGCCCGTGAGCGGGGCGAACGAGCAGGCCACCAGCGGCGTGCCCAGGACGTTCAGCGCCTGTTCGCTCATGGCGCGGCCTTCTTGGCAGGGGCGTGGTTGAACAAGGTCATGGCTGTGCCGATGAGCGCGGAAACCTCGCTCATGTTGCCCGGCACGATCATGGTGTTGTTCTTCTGCGCCAGCTGGGCATAGGCCTCGACCGCCTTCTCGGCCACTTTCAGCTGCACAGCCTGTTCACCGCCCGGTTCGCGGATGGCTGCTGCGATCTTCCGGATGGCGTCTGCGGTGGCGTCGGCGACCGCGGTGATGGCCGCCGCCTCGCCCATCGCGTTGTTGATCTCGGCCTGCTTTTCGCCTTCGCTGCGGGCGATGAAGGCCTCGCGCTCGCCCGTGGCGATGTTGATCTGCTCCTGGCGACGGCCCTCGGAAGCCGCGATCAGCGCGCGTTTCTCGCGTTCAGCGGTGATCTGCGCCTGCATGCTGCGCAGAATCTCGGCCGGGGGTGTCAGGTCCTTGATCTCGTAGCGCAGCACCTTCACGCCCCAGGTCATGGCGGCTTCGTCCAGGGCGTTGACGACGCTGGCGTTGATCAGGTCGCGTTCCTCGAAGGTCTTGTCCAGCTCCATCTTGCCCACCACGCTGCGCAGCGTGGTCTGGGCCAGCTGGGTGATGGCCATCAGGTAGTCGCTGCTGCCATAGCTGGCGCGCATGGGGTCGGTGACCTGGAAGTAGAGGATGCCGTCGACCTGCAGCTGGGTGTTGTCGCGCGTGATGCACACTTGGCTGGGCACGTCCAGCGGCACTTCCTTCAGCGAATGCTTGTAGGCCACCCGTTCGATGAACGGGATGACGAACTTCAGCCCCGGTGTCAGCGTGCGGTCGTACTTGCCCAGCCGCTCGACGACGAAGGCATTCTGCTGCGGCACGATCTTGATCGTTCGCACGACGAAGATGATGGCGATGATGGCCAGGACCAGGGCAATTTCCATGGGGTGCGGTGCTTTCTTGGTCTGGACAGGGTGTCAGTGTGATGCTGCCGGGGCGACGCCCAGCCAGCCGCTTTGAACCGAAACGATGACATGCGGACCCGGTGCCGGTTGGCCCGGTCCGGTAAAGCGCACGGCCCAGGTGGTACCGCGGTAGGACACGCGCGCCGTGCCGTCGGCTTGCCAGGCGTCGACCTGGACGCCCGATCCGATGTCGAGGTTGACGTCCTTGTTCAGGGCCGCAGGGGCTGAGCGGGGTGCACGGGCGCGGCGAAAGTGCCAGCCGGCCATGAAACCGGCTCCGGTGACCGCAGCGCTGACCCACTGGATGGACATGCCCAGCCCCAGGTGCGCCGCCAGGGCGCCTGCGGCCGTGCCAACGGCCAACATCAGCAGGTAGAAAGTGCCCGTGGCCAGTTCGGCCGCCACCAGCACACCGGTAGCCAGCCACCACAGGGTCGGTGCGTTCCAGTCCATCACAAGGTCCCTCGGGGAATTCACGCTTGCTCAAGGAGCCTCAAAAAGCATGGAACAGTTTAGCGACACACTCATGGCCCTGCGGCGCGCCTACACTGCGCGCACTTTTCCAAGCTGCCGCGGTCCGCGCGCGGCGTTGCCCCGAGGTTGCCCATGCTGCGTTTTCGTTTCCCCATCGTCATCATCGACGAGGACTACCGCTCCGAGAACACCTCGGGGCTGGGCATCCGCGCCCTGGCCGATGCCATCGTCAAGGAAGGCTTCGAGGTCCTGGGCGCCACCAGCTATGGCGACCTGGCGCAGTTTGCCCAGCAGCAAAGCCGGGCCAGTGCCTTCATCCTGTCGATCGACGACAACGAATTCACACCCGGGCCCGAACTCGACCCCGCCGTGCTGAACCTGCGCAAGTTCATCGAGGAGATCCGGTTCAAGAACGCGGACATCCCCATCTACATCTACGGGGAGACGCGCACCAGCCAGCACCTGCCCAACGACGTGCTGCGCGAACTGCACGGCTTCATCCACATGTTCGAGGACACGCCCGAGTTCGTGGCCAGGCACATCATCCGCGAGGCCAAGAGTTACCTGGACGGCCTGGCGCCGCCCTTCTTCAAGGCGCTGATGGACTACGCGCAGGACGGCAGCTACAGCTGGCACTGCCCCGGGCACAGCGGCGGCGTCGCATTCCTGAAGAGTCCGGTGGGCCAGATGTTCCACCAGTTCTTCGGCGAAAACATGCTGCGCGCCGATGTCTGCAACAGTGTCGAGGAGCTCGGCCAGCTGCTCGACCACACCGGCCCCATCGCGCAGAGCGAGCGCAATGCCGCGCGCATCTTCAATGCCGACCACTGCTTCTTCGTCACCAACGGTACCAGCACCAGCAACAAGATGGTGTGGCACCACGCGGTGGCGCCAGGCGACGTGGTGGTGGTGGACCGCAACTGCCACAAGAGCATCCTGCACAGCATCATCATGACCGGCGCCGTGCCGGTGTTCCTGACGCCCACGCGCAATCACTACGGCATCATCGGCCCGATCCCGCAGAGCGAGTTCTCGCCCGAGGCCATCCGCAGGAAGATCGCCGCCAACCCGCTGCTGGCGCATGTGGACGCCGCAAGCGTGAAGCCGCGAATCCTGACGCTCACGCAGAGCACCTACGACGGGGTCCTGTACAACACCGAGACCATCAAGCACGCGCTCGACGGCTACATCGACACGCTGCACTTCGACGAAGCCTGGCTGCCGCACGCAGCCTTCCACACCTTCTACGGCCCGTACCACGCCATGGGCAAGAAGCGGCAGCGACCGCGCGACCAGCTGGTGTTCGCAACCCAGAGCACTCACAAGCTGCTGGCCGGCATCAGCCAGGCCAGCCAGGTGCTGGTGCAGGACGCCACGGAACGCAAGCTGGACCGGCACCTCTTCAACGAGGCCTATCTGATGCACACCAGCACCAGCCCCCAGTACGCCATCATCGCCAGCTGCGACGTGGCTGCAGCAATGATGGAAGCCCCTGGGGGCCCCGCCCTGGTACAGGAAAGCATCCAGGAATCACTGGACTTCCGCCGCGCCATGCGCAAGGTGGAGCAGGAGTTCGGCGACAAGGACTGGTGGTTCACCGTATGGGGCCCCGACGCCCTGGCGCCTGAGGGCATCGGCCGCAGCAGCGAGTGGATCCTGAAGGCTGGCGAGACCTGGCATGGCTTTGGCGACCTGGCCGATGGCTTCAACCTGCTCGACCCGATCAAGTGCACCATCATCACGCCCGGTCTGGGCATGGCCGGCACCTTCTCCGAGACCGGCATCCCGGCGAGCATCGTCACCAAGTTCCTGGCCGAGCATGGCGTCGTCGTCGAGAAGACCGGCCTGTACTCGTTTTTCATCATGTTCACCATCGGCATCACCAAGGGCCGGTGGAACACGCTGCTGACGGCGCTGCAACAGTTCAAGGACGACTACGACCGCAATGCACCGATGTGGCGCGCCCTGCCGGAGTTCTGTGCCGCGCACCCGCGCTACGAACGCATGGGGCTGAAGGACCTGTGCCAATCCATACACCAGCACTATGCCCAGGGCGACATCGCCAGGCTCGTCACCGACATGTACCTGAGCGACCTGCAGCCAGCCATGAAGCCCAGCGACGCTTTTGCCTACATTGCCCATCGCAAGACCGAGCGTGTGGACATCGACGCCCTGGAAGGCCGCATCACGACGGCCCTGCTCACGCCCTATCCGCCGGGCATCCCCTTGCTGATTCCGGGTGAGCGTTTCAACCGCAAGATCGTCGACTACCTGAAGTTCACTCGCGCCTTCAACGCCGCTTTCCCGGGCTTCGATACCGACGTCCACGGCCTTGTCGAAGACGACAGCAACACCGACGGCAAGCGCCGCTACTACGTGGACTGCGTGCGCGACTGAGAGGTGCGGGCCTCAGCTGGTGGCGCCCGGCACGCTCATGACCTTGCTGAAACCGCCATCGACATAGGTGATTTCGGCAGTGATGCCGGCCGCCAGGTCGGACAGCAGGAAAGCGGCGACGTTGCCGACGTCGTCGATCGTGATATTGCGGCCCAGTGGCGCCTGGCTGCCGACGACCTCCAGCATGCGGCCGAAATCCTTGATGCCCGAAGCTGCCAGCGTCTTGATGGGGCCGGCGCTGATGCCGTTCACGCGCACACCCTTGCTGCCCAGGCTGGACGCCAGGTAGCGCACGCTGGCTTCCAGCGATGCCTTGGCCAGGCCCATGGTGTTGTAGTGCGGCACTGCCCGTTCCGCACCCAGGTAGGACAGGGTCAGCAGGGCACTGCCGGGTCGCAAACGGGGGAGGGCGGCCTTGGCCAGGGCCGGAAAGCTGTAGGCCGAGATGTCGTGTGCAATGCGGAATGACTCGCGGCTCAGGCCATCGAGGAAATCCCCGGCGATGGCTTCGCGCGGTGCAAAGCCGATGGCGTGGACCAGGCCGTCGAACTCGGGCCAGTGTTCGCCCAGCTGTTCGAACAGGCGGCTGATCTGCGCGTCGTCGGCCACGTCGCACTCGAAGATCATCGAAGTGCCGATGCTGGCGCCCAGTTCCCGGGTACGTTCGCGGAACCGCTCGCCCACGTAGCTGAGGGCAATCTCCGCCCCCTGGGCCTTGCAGGCGCGTGCAATGCCGTAAGCGATCGAGCGGTTCGACAAGACCCCGGTGATCAGGAAGCGCTTGCCAGTCAGGAAACTCATGCGTGCTCCAGGGACAGTTGTGTCGGAAAAGCGCCGGATTCTGGCATGCAGCAGGGTATGGCCGGAGGTCGGTCTTGCCCGGGTCTGAACCCCGGTCTATAATGCGTTTTTCCCGGGTAAAGCTGCGTGGGCGGATGATTTTCTGCCCATTTTTTTTGCTCGATCGTCTTGCGGCATCGATGTTTGCGAAGCTTTTTTTGAAAGCTTGGCCTGTCATCGGATCCGCGCTGTTCGGTTGAGACGCTTCGCCCGAAGTTCATGCAACGGGCAGCAAGCAGCGGGCAGGCAGGTTTACTTGGGCGTCAGCGGATTACACGGCAAGGCAGGCAGCAAGCGCGGCACCGGCGGAGGCGGCAAGTCTCTTGCGGGCGGCGGCAAGCGCTCGCCTGCACGCAGCCCTGCGCTTGTCGAGCGCCCTCTGAAGCTGGACGCTGCGGGTCTGGTTGTCATGCGTCCGGGCTGGCGCGAGGCGATCGAGCGCACCGTGACGGGCCTGCATTACGAATTGGTCGACGTCGAGCGCGCTGCACGTGGCTTGCTTCGCGTCACCATCGACCGCCTGCCCGGCCACGTCTACCCCGTCGAGAGCGAATTCGTCATCGTCGAGGATTGCGAGCTTGTCACGCGCCAGCTGCAGTATTCAATGGAAGTCGATGGCGTCGACTACGCCCGGCTGGAGGTGTCTTCCCCTGGGCTGGACCGTCCTTTGAAGCGCGAGGCCGATTTCGCCCGTTTCGAAGGGCAGGCGGTCAGCGTCACTTTGAAGCTGCCTTTCGAAGGCCGCAAGGTGTTCAAGGGCGTGCTGGGCAAGGGTGCCGAAGACGGCTGGACGCTGGCTTTCAGCGCGAAGAATCTTGATCAGGTCCTGGGTTTCACCCTGGACGAAGTCCGTGAGGCCCGGCTCGTGCCGGTGCTCGATTTCAAGGGCCGTCGCAGCAGCAAGCCTGCAGACGTGCCGGCAGCCGAAGGTGTTGCTGCCCCGGGCGAGGTGCCCGCGGCGACATCCGGCGTCAATGGAGGCTAGGGAATCGATGAATCGCGAAATGCTCATGCTGGTGGACGCCATCTCGCGCGAGAAGACGGTGGACCGCGAAGTCGTTTTCGGCGCCGTCGAGGCTGCGCTGGCTTCGGCAAGCAAGAAGCTGCACGGCGGCGAAGTGGACATGCGCGTGGCGGTGGACCGCGACACGGGCGAGTACGAAACCTTCCGCCGCTGGCTGGTGGTGCCTGACTCTGCCGGACTGCAGAACCCGGACGCCGAGGAACTGCTGTCTGAAGCACTGGATCGCATTCCCGACATCGAGGAAGGCGACTACATCGAGGAAGCCGTCGACTCGGTGACGATCGGGCGCATCGGCGCGCAGGCCGCCAAGCAGGTCATCCTGCAGAAGATCCGCGATGCCGAACGCGAGCAGCTTCTCAACGACTTCCTGAGTCGCGGCGAGAAGATCTTCGTCGGCACCGTCAAGCGCCTGGACAAGGGCGACATCATCGTCGAGAGCGGCCGCGTCGAGGGGCGCCTGAAGCGCAGCGAGATGATCCCGAAGGAGAACCTGCGCACCGGCGACCGAGTGCGTGCGTTTATCCAGGGCGTGGACCCCACCCAGCGTGGCGCGCAAATCATGTTGTCGCGCAGCGCGCCGGGCTTCATGATCGAACTCTTCGCCCAGGAAGTGCCCGAAATCGAACAAGGCCTGCTCGAGATCAAGAGCTGTGCCCGCGACCCTGGCAGCCGCGCCAAGATCGCCGTCGTCAGCCACGACCGTCGCGTCGACCCCATCGGCACCTGCGTCGGCGTTCGGGGTTCGCGCGTCAACGGCGTCACCACCGAACTGGCCGGCGAACGTGTCGACATCGTGCTGTGGTCGGACGACCCGGCGCAGTTCGTCATTGGCGCACTGGCGCCGGCGAACGTTCAGAGCATCGTGGTGGACGAAGAACGCCATGCCATGGACGTGGTGGTCGACGAGGAGAACCTCGCGATCGCCATCGGTCGCGGCGGCCAGAACGTGCGCCTCGCGTCCGACCTCACCGGCTGGCGCATCAACATCATGACTGCCGAGGAATCGCAGGCCAAGCAGGCCACCGAAAGCGAGACGGTGCGCGCGCTGTTCGTCGACAAGCTCGACGTCGACGAAGAGGTGGCGGACATCCTGATCGCCGAAGGCTTCACCAGCCTCGAGGAAGTGGCCTATGTGCCGCTGACCGAAATGCTGGAAATCGAAAGCTTCGACGAAGACACCGTTCACGAACTGCGTACCCGTGCCAAGGACGCCTTGCTGACGATGGAGATCGCCCGCGAGGAACAGGTCGAACAGGTTTCTCAGGACCTGCGCGACCTGGAAGGCCTGACGCCTGAATTCATCGGCAAGTTGGCCGAGGGTGGCATTCATACCCGCGACGACCTTGCCGATCTGGCCGTCGACGAACTCACCGACATGACCGGCATCGACGATGAAGGCGCCCGCGCCCTCATCATGAAAGCTCGCGAACACTGGTTCACCGCCTGATGGTGAAGCCTGAACGCCTGCAAACACTCTAGGAATATCGACACATGGCCGTGACGACTGTCGCCCAGTTCGCGCTTCAGCTCAATCGCCCGACGAATGCACTGCTCGAGCAGCTGCACAGCGCCGGTGTGACCAAGCAATCCCCCGACGACGCGCTCACCGAGGCTGACAAGGAGCGACTGCTCGATTTCCTGCGCAACGCCCACGGCACCGCCGGTTCGGCAGAGCGCAAGAAGATCACGCTGACGAAGAAGACCAGCACTGAAATCAAGCAGGCCGACTCCAGCGGCCGCGCGCGCACGATTCAGGTCGAGGTTCGCAAGAAGCGTGTCTTCGTCAAGCGCGATGACGCACCTGCGGGTGTCGAGGAATCGTCCGGCCCCAGCGCCGAAGACCTGGACCTGCAGCGGCGCGAGGAAGAAGCTCGCATCGAGGCCGAGTCCATTCGCCAGCAGGAAGCCGAGCTTGCCGAGCAACGTCGTGTTCGTGAAGAGCAGGAACGCCTGGCCCGCGAGGCCGCCGCCGCTGCCGCCGCTGCGGCTGAAGCAGCCGCTGCCAAGGCTGCTGCCGAGGCCGCAGAACGTGAAGCCGAAGCGGCGCGTCTGGCTGCGAAGGTGAAGGCCGAAGGGAAGTCATCGACCGCTGCCAAGGGCGACAAGGCTGAGAAAGCAGACAAGGCCGATAAGGCCGATGTTGCCCCCGTCGAGAAAGCGCCGGAAGTCGTGGCCGAGGCACCGAAAGCTGCCGAGCCGGCCAAGCCTGTACTGCGGATCGTCAAGGCGGCCGACAAGGCGGCTGAAGACAATGCCAAGCAGGTCGACCTGGAGCGTCGCCGCAAGGCCGCCGAGGCCGAGGCTGCTGCGATTCGGGCGATGATGTCCGCGCCGAAGAAGGTTCTGGTGGCGAAGAAGCCCGAGGAGCCCAAGCCAGCTGAACCCAGCAAGGAAGCCATCAAGGGCACCATCCACAAGCCCACGGCCAAACCTGGCGTGCCCGGAGCGACGCCGGTGGTTGCCAAGCCGGGCGACAAGAAACAGGTCAAGAGCGAGAAGCTGTCGTCCAGCTGGGCCGACGACGCCGCGAAGAAGCGGGCCGCCCAGAAGGGGCGTACCGATTCCTCGGGTTCGCGTGCTGGCTGGCGCGCCCCGCGTGGCGGCGGCCGCCGTGGCGAGCGTGGCGATGCTGGCGTCGGCTTCACGCCCACGCCTGAACAGCTGGTGCAGGAAGTGCACATCCCGGAAACCATCTCTGTGGCCGACCTGGCACACAAGATGAGCGTCAAGGCCAGCGAGGTCATCAAGCAGCTGATGAAGCTGGGGCAGATGGTCACCATCAACCAGCAGCTGGACCAGGAAACCGCAATGATCGTCGTCGAGGAAATGGGCCACAAGGCGCTGGCCGCCAAGCTCGACGACCCGGAAGCCTTCACCGAAGAGGAAACGGCGCTGCACGACGCGGCCGAACAACTGCCGCGTGCGCCGGTGGTCACGGTCATGGGTCACGTCGACCATGGCAAGACCAGCCTGCTGGACTACATCCGCCGCGCCCGCGTGGCGTCTGGCGAGGCCGGTGGCATCACCCAACACATCGGTGCCTACCACGTGGAAACCCCGCGCGGCATGATCACCTTCCTGGACACCCCGGGTCACGCTGCGTTCACCGCCATGCGTGCGCGCGGTGCCCAGGCCACCGACATCGTCATCCTGGTGGTGGCGGCCGACGACGGCGTGATGCCGCAGACCAAGGAAGCCATTGCCCACGCGAAAGCCGCCGGTGTGCCCCTGGTCGTGGCCATGAACAAGATCGACAAGCCCGATTCGAACCTCGAGCGCGTGAAGAGCGAACTCGTGGCCGAGGGTGTCATCCCCGAGGAATTCGGCGGCGATTCACCGTTCGTGGGTGTTTCGGCCAAGGTCGGAACGGGCATCGACACGCTGCTCGAACAGGTGTTGCTGCAGGCCGAGGTGCTGGAGCTGCGCGCTCCGAAGGATGCCGCCGCCAAGGGCATCGTCATCGAAGCCCGTCTTGACAAGGGCCGTGGCCCGGTGGCCACCATCCTGGTGCAGAGCGGCACGCTGAGGAAAGGCGACGTCGTGCTGGCAGGTTCCAGTTTCGGCCGCGTGCGCGCCATGCTGGACGAGGACGGCAAGAGCATCGAATCGGCCGGCCCTTCGCTGCCGGTGGAAATCCAGGGCCTGACCGAGGTGCCGCAAGCCGGTGACGAATTCATGGTGCTGAACGACGAGCGCCGGGCGCGCGAGATCGCCACCTTCCGCCAGGGCAAGTACCGCGAGGTGACGTTGAACCGTCGCCAGGCAGCCAAGCTGGAAGGCATGTTCGAGAACATGGGCGAGACCGCGGCGCAGACGCTGAGCCTGATCGTCAAGGCCGACGTGCAGGGCTCGCAGGAAGCCTTGGCGCAAAGCCTGGTGAAGCTGTCCACGCCCGAAGTCAAGGTGCAGATCGTGCATGCGGCGGTGGGCGGCATCAGCGAATCCGACATCAACCTGGCCATCGCCAGCAAGGCCATCATCATCGGCTTCAACACCCGGGCGGATGCCGGCGCGCGCAAGCTGGCCGAAGGCAACGGTGTTCAGATCAAGTACTACAACATCATCTATGACGCCGTAGACGAGATCAAGGCGGCCATGGGCGGCATGCTGGCGCCCGAGCAGCGCGAAGAGGTCATCGGCACGGCCGAGATCCGCACCGTGTTCGTGGCCAGCAAGATCGGCACGGTGGCCGGCAGCATGGTCACCGCCGGCCGCGTGGTGCGCAACTCGCGCTTCCGCCTGCTGCGCGAGAACGTCGTCATCTACACCGGCGAGATCGAATCGGTGCGCCGCATGAAGGACGATGTGCGCGAGGTCAGCGAAGGCTTCGAGTGCGGCATCAAGCTGAAGAACTACAACGACATCAAGGAAGGCGACCAGCTCGAATTCTTCGAGGTGAAGGAAGTGGCCCGCACGCTTTAACGGCGGTTTTTGCCTTCACCCGCAAACCCCGCCTCCAAAAAGAGGCGGGGTTTGTATTTGAGGGTCCCGCCCCCAGGAACACCCCATGCGACACAAGAAATCCACCGTCAACCGCAGCTTTCGCGTTGCCGACCAGATCCAGCGCGACCTGGCCGAGCTCATCCGCGAGTTGAAGGACCCGCGCGTGGGCATGGTCACGCTGAACGCCGTCGAGGTGACACCCGACTATGCGCATGCCAAGGTCTACTTCAGCGTGTTGCTGGGCGACCCTGCGGAATGTGCCGAAGGGCTGAACGAAGCCGCCGGCTTCCTGCGCAACGGGTTGTTCAAGCGCCTGTCGATCCACACCGTCCCGACCCTGCATTTCCAGTACGACCAGACGACCGAGCGTGCCGCCGACCTGTCGGCCCTGATCGCCCGCGCCAATTCGACCCGGGCCAAGGAAGACTGATGCCAGCTAGCGGCAGGCCCCGTCAACAGCGCCGTGCACTGCACGGTGTGCTGCTGCTCGACAAGCCGCTGGGCTTCACGAGCAACGACGCCCTGCAAAAGACCAAGGGCATGCTGCGCGCCGAAAAGGGTGGCCACACAGGCACGCTGGACCCTCTGGCTACTGGTCTGCTGCCGCTGTGCTTTGGCGCAGCCACGAAGTTCAGCCAGGTCAGTCTGGACGCCGACAAGGGCTATCGCGCCACCTTGCGCCTGGGCCAGCGCACCAGCACCGGCGATGCCGAAGGCGAGGTGCTGGCCGAGCACCCTGTCGATCTGGACCTGCCCGCCATCGAAGCCGCCTGCGAGCGGTTCACCGGCCGCCATCACCAGCTGCCGCCCATGCACTCGGCGCTGAAACACGAGGGCAGGGCGCTTTACGACTACGCGCGACAGGGCATCGAGATCGAGCGTGCCACGCGCGAGGTGACGATTCATCGCATCGACATCGTAGCTTGGCAGTCTCCCCAGCTCGTGATCGACGTCCAGTGCAGCAAAGGGACCTACATCCGTACCCTGGCCGAAGACATGGGCGCGGCGCTGGGTTGCGGCGCCCATCTGTCTGCCTTGCGGCGAACCACGGCGGGGCCCCTGGACCTGGGCCAGGCGGTGACGATCGAGGCCCTGCAGAACATGAGCGAAACCGAACGCGAAGCCCGACTGCTGCCGCCCGACGTGCTGCTTCAAGGCTGGCCCGAAGTTCGCTTGCCCGATGACGAGGCCGGCCGTTTCCTGACCGGGCTGCGACGAAGGGTGCAGCTGGCCGACGCACCCAGGGTCCGGGTGTACCGCGTGGCCAACGCCGACCCCGACGACGGCGGTGTCGTCAACGCCAACAGCCCACGAGACTTCCTCGGCACCGGCCACATCACCGCTGGCGAATTGATCGCCGACCGCCTGCTCAGCCCCATCGAGGTGCAGGCCCAGATTTCAGCCACCAGGCTTCAAGAACCATCATGACCAAGCAAATCCGCAACATCGCCATCATCGCCCACGTCGACCATGGCAAGACCACGCTCGTCGACATGCTGCTGCGCCAGAGCGGCACCTTCCGTGAGAACGAAAAGGTCGCCGAACGCGTGATGGACAGCAACGACATCGAACGTGAACGTGGCATCACCATCCTGGCGAAGAACTGTGCCGTGACCTGGAAAGGCACGCACATCAACATCGTCGACACCCCCGGCCACGCCGACTTCGGTGGCGAAGTGGAGCGAGCGCTGTCCATGGTCGACGGCGTGGTGTTGCTGATCGACGCGCAGGAAGGCCCGATGCCGCAGACGCGCTTCGTCACGAAGAAGGCGCTGGCCCTGGGCCTGAAGCCCATCGTCGTGGTGAACAAGGTGGACAAGCCGGGTGCGCGTCCGGATTACGTCATCAACGCCGCCTTCGAGCTTTTCGACAAGCTCGGCGCCACCGAAACACAGCTCGACTTCCCGGTGGTCTACGCCTCGGGCCTGAACGGCTGGGCCTCGCTGACCGAAGGTCCGGCGGGTGAGCAATGGGGCCCCGACCTGTCGCCGCTGTTCGAGACCGTGCTCAGCCACGTGCCGGCGCACCAGGGCGACCCGGCAGCACCGCTGCAGTTGCAGATCTCGTCGCTGGACTATTCCACCTTCGTCGGCCGCATCGGCGTGGGCCGCGTCACGGCCGGCACCTTGAAGCCGATGCAGGAAGTTCTGGTCTGCGAAGGCACGCCCGAAGAGGGAGGCAAGACCTTCAAGGGTCGTGTCAACCAGGTGCTGACCTTCGAGGGCCTGGAACGTGTGCAGGCCACCGAAGCCGGCCCGGGCGACATCGTGCTCGTCAACGGCATGGAGAACATCGGCATCGGCGTGACCATCACCGACCCGCTGAACCCGATGCCGCTGCCCATGCTGCACGTCGACGAGCCCACGTTGACCATGAACTTCTGTGTCAACAACAGCCCGCTGGCCGGCCGCGAAGGCAAGTTCGTCACCAGCCGCCAGATCTGGGACCGGCTGCAGAAGGAACTGCAGAGCAACGTCGCTCTGCGGGTGAAGGAAAGCGGCGAAGACGGCATCTTCGAGGTCAGCGGCCGGGGCGAATTGCACCTGACCATCCTGCTCGAGAACATGCGTCGTGAAGGCTACGAGATGGCCGTGAGCAAGCCGCGCGTGGTGTTCCAGCAGATCAACGGCGAGAAGTGCGAACCCATCGAACTCGTGACCGCCGACATCGAAGACGCCCACCAGGGCGGCGTGATGCAGGCGCTGGGTGCGCGCAAGGGCGACCTCGTCAACATGGAAACCGACGGCCGTGGCCGCGTGCGGCTGGAGTACCGCATCCCGGCACGCGGGCTCATCGGATTTTCCAACGAGTTCATGAACCTGACGCGCGGCACGGGCCTCATCAGCAACATCTTCGACGGCTATGAACCCTACAAGGGCGAGATCGAAGGCCGCAAGAACGGCGTGCTGATCAGCATGGACGACGGCGAGATCTTCACCTATGCCCTGGGCAAGCTCGACGACCGCGGCCGCATGTTCGTCAAGCCCAACGACCCGGTCTACGAAGGCATGATCGTCGGTATCCACAGCCGCGACAACGACCTCGTGGTGAACGCCACGCGCACCAAGCAGCTGACCAACTTCCGCGTCAGCGGCAAGGAAGACGCGATCAAGATCACGCCGCCGATCGACCTGACGCTGGAGTACGCGGTCGAGTTCATCGACGACGACGAACTGGTCGAGATCACACCCAAGAGCATCCGCGTGCGCAAGCGCCACCTGAAGGAACACGATCGCAAGCGCGCTTCGCGCGAGGGCAGCTGACACCGCCTTTGCGATGAAGCTGACACACCGGCAGGCGGTGTGGGTGATGGTCGCCGCGGCGCTGATGTGGAGCACCGCTGGTGTCGTCACGCGCCACCTGGAAGAAGCGCGCAGTTTCGAGCTGACGTTCTGGCGCAGCGCCTTCAACGCGCTGGCACTGGTCGTGTTGCTGTCTTGGCTGCGCGGTCCGTCCATGCTGTGGGCCAACCTGCGGGGCGGCGGCCGCGCCTTGTGGATCTCGGGACTGTGCTGGGCGGTGATGTTCACCGCCTTCATGGTCGCCCTGACCCTGACGACCGTGGCCAACGTGCTGGTGACCATGGCCATTGGCCCGCTGCTGACGGCCCTGGGGGCACGCATTGCGCTTGGGCATCGTCTGGCGCCGCGCACCTGGGTGGCCATTGCCCTGGCGGGCGTGGGCATCGCCTGGATGTACGGGCACGAGTTTTCCGCGGGCGACCCGCGCCTGCTCCTGGGAACCCTGGTGGCGCTGGCCGTGCCGGTGGCCGCGGCGGTGAACTGGACGCTGCTGCAGCACCTCAAGGGCCACGACGACCCTCCCGACATGCTGAGCGCCGTGCTGGTGGGCGCGCTGCTGTCCGCAGCGGTGACCTTGCCTTTGGCCTGGCCGATGACCGCGTCAGCCCACGACATCACCCTGCTCGCCGGGCTGGGTGTGTTTCAGCTGGCCATTCCCTGCCTGATGGCCGTGGCGGTGGCGCGCGTGCTCAGCGGCCCCGAGATTTCTCTGCTGGGCTTGCTGGAAGTGATGTTCGGGGTGCTTTGGGCCTGGTTGGGGGCGGGTGAATCGCCGGGGCAGGCCGTGCTGGCGGGCGGCGCTCTGGTGCTGGTCGCGCTGGTTGGCAACGAGATCCTGGCCTGGCGCGCGCTGCCCACGACGCGTCGGACCTGAATGATGCAGCGCGGCACGCCGGCAAGCACCACCGGCCCGGAATCAGCTTCAATGGGGTGGGTGGCTACTTAAGCCGCAGTCCGGGCGCTGCCGCTAGCATCGCTTGCAACCCGGCCCGAGCCCCAACCGCCCGCCATGCACCAACTCACCGGTCTGGACGCCACCTTCCTGTACCTGGAAACGCCAGAAATGCCCATGCACGTGGGCGCGCTGCACATCTTCGAGCTCCCTGCGGGCAGCGGTGGCCGCTTCGTCACTGCGCTGCGCAAGCACATGGCGGCGCGGCTGCCGGTGGCGCCGGTGCTGCGCCGGCGTCTGTGGTGGATGCCGCTGAATCTGGCCAATCCGGCCTGGGTCGATGCCGAGCCCGACCTGCGCCAGCACATCGTCGAAGTCAAGCTGCCCGCCACCGCCCGACACGGCGACGGCAGGCGCGAACTGGAAGCCGAAGTCGGGCGCCTGCACAGCGTGCTCCTCGACCGCAGCCGGCCACTCTGGAAGTTCCATGTGCTCGAAGGCCTGGGGCCCGGCCCCGAAGGCCAAAAGCGCGTGGCGCTGTACACGCAACTGCACCATGCGGCGGTCGACGGACAGGCGGCGGTGGCCCTGGCCAATGCCATCCTCGACCTTCAGGCCGAGGGTCGTCCGGTCGAGGTCCGGGCGTCGCGTCGCCACAAGACCTTCGAGCTCGGCATGACAGAAATGCTGCGCGGTGTGCTGGGCAGCCAGGCACAGAAGGTGGCCGGCATCATCCGCGACCTGCCCGGCACGGTTGGCACCCTGAAGACCGCGGCGTCGAAGGCCGCCGGCGGCGCACTGCACCAGGCCGTGGCCAGCCTGGGCCTGGGCGAGGGCAAGGTCGGCAAGGGCGGGGGCAATCTCAGCCTGGCGCCGCGAACCGCGCTGAACGTATCGGTCACCCCGGGCCGGGCCTTTTCGACGGCGACCCTTTCCCTGCCCGAACTGAAGGCCCTGGCCAAGGCGCATGGTGCCACTTTGAACGACGTGGTGCTGATGCTCTGCAGCACGGCCCTGCGCCGCTACTTCATGAAGCGCCGCAGCCTGCCGCGCAAGAGCCTGGTGGCGGCGGTGCCGATTTCCTTGCGCCCTGAGGCCGGCAAGGCCGCCGCGGGTGAAGGCAATCAGGCATCGATGAGCCTGGTCAGCCTGGGCACCCACCTTGCCGATGCCGGCCAGCGCCTGCAGCACATCCGCGCCGCCAGCGCTGCGATGAAGTCGACCATGGGTGGGCTGAAGAGCGTGCTGCCCACCGACTTCCCCAGCCTGGGCGTACCCTGGCTCATCGAAGCCGCCACCGCGCTCTACGGCAAGGCGCGCGTCGCCGACCGCATCCCGCAGCTGGCCAACCTCGTCATCAGCAATGTGCCCGGCCCGCCCGTGCCGCTGTTCATGGCCGGCGCGAAGATGCTCACCAACTACCCGGCATCGATCGTCGTGCATGGCATGGCCCTGAACATCACCGTTCAAAGCTACGACCAGAGCCTGGACTTCGGCCTGATGGCCGATGCCCAGGCCATGCCCCAGGTGCGGGAGCTGGCCGATGCGTTCGTGGTGGCCTTCGACGACCTGGCAGCGCTGCCACGACCCGGTGAGCCAGGCCACCCCGACACCCCAGAACCCCGCAGCCTGGCCAGCCGTGCCGGCGGGGCCATGGCGGGTGCCGTGGGGCGCATGGCCGGGGGCATGGCCAGTGCCGCGTTGACAGGCGCGGTCACGGGCGCGGTGACCCGGGTCGGCCGCAAGCCCGCAGCCAAGCCCAGCCCATCCACACCAGAGCGCAAGACAAGCCGCCGCTGAACATCACGCCATGACCGATCGTTCCCGCGCGCCAGATCCGCTGGCCGCCCCCGGCCCCTGGCAGATGCTGCTGGAAGCCCGTGCCCCCTGGGAGTTCGCAGCCATGTGGGCCGCCACGCCGTGGCTGGCCCGCTTGCCCACCGGCGACGGCCACCCGGTGCTGGTGTTTCCTGGCCTGGGGGCCAGCGACATCACCACGCTGACGCTGCGCAACTTCCTGCGCGACCGTGGCTACACCACCTATCCCTGGCTGCAGGGCTTCAACTTCGGCCCGCGGGCGGGCGTGCTCGAAGCCTGTCGTGCGACGCTGAAGGACCTGGCAGGTCGCCACCGTGAGCGTGTCAGCCTGGTGGGCTGGAGCCTGGGCGGCATTTACGCGCGTGAACTCGCCAAGGAAATGCCGGCGCAGGTGCGTTGTGTCGTGACCCTGGGCACGCCCTTTGCCGGCCACCCCCGCGCCACCAATGCCTGGAGGTTCTATGAAATGGTCAGTGGCCAGACCGTGCACGACGACAGCCTCATCGCCGGCCTGCGCTTGCCGCCCAGCTGCCCCACGACGTCGATCTACAGCAAGAGTGACGGTGTCGTGGCCTGGCAGTGCAGCATCAACGACGAGGCGCCGCACACCGAGAACATCGAAGTCCAGGCCAGCCACATCGGCATGGGCCTGAACCCCCTGGCGTTGTATGCGGTGGCCGATCGGCTGGCGCAGGACCCCCAGCGCTGGCAGCGCTTCGACCCTGCCTCGGCCGGTGCCGTCGGCCGCTGGTTCATGAAGCCTCGCTGAACCACCGCCCGTGCCGAACTGAACCCATGCAGATCGTCGCGAACGGCCTGCGCCTCGAAGTCGACGACCAGGGCCCCGTTGCCGGTCAACCCGTGCTGCTGGTCATGGGGCTGGGCATGCAGCTCACCGCCTGGCCGCAGGCGCTCGTGGACCTGCTGGTGGCGCGCGGCTTCCGCGTGATCCGCTTCGACAACCGCGACGCCGGCCTGAGCCAGGGTTTCGACGAGGCCGGTACGCCTAACCTGGCCTGGGCCGGACTGAAGTACGGCCTGCATCTGCCGCTGCAGCCGGTCTATCGCATCGCCGACATGGCCGCCGATACGCTGGGCGTGATGGACGCGCTGGGCATCGCCGGTGCCCATGTCTGCGGTGCTTCGATGGGCGGCATGATCGCGCAGCACCTGGCCGCTGCCCACCCGCAGCGTGTGCGCAGCCTGGTGCTGATGATGACGACCACCGGTGCGCGCCACCTGCCGCAACCCAGCCTGCGGGTGCGTGCGGCGTTGATGTCGCGGCCGGACGGCCGCCGCCCCGAGGCGGTGGTGGCCCATCTGCAGCGCCTGCTGGCAGTCATCGGCAGTCCCGCCTACCCACCCGAGCCAGCGGCGCAGCAGCAGCGCTTGCAGGCCCTGGTGGCGCGCGCCTGGCGCCCTGGGGGCACGGCGCGGCAACTGCTGGCGGTGGCGGCCGACGGCGACCGCAGCAGCTGGGTGGGCGGCATCTGCGTGCCCACCGCGGTGATCCATGGCGAGGCCGACCCCTTGATCCCGGTGGCCGCAGGCCGTGATCTGGCAATGCGGATCCGCTCGGCGCAGGCCGACTACGTTCCCGGCATGGGCCACGACTTGCCCGTTGCCCTGCTGCCGCGATTTGCGGAAACGATTGCCCGCAACGCGGCCCGGGCAAGCCTCAGTTCTTGACGAGCTCGTTGATCTCGATGGCGACCCCGCTGGCGGTGTTCGCCACCGGTGCCGACTGCCCGATCAGGTCGCCCGCGGTGGGTGCGGCCTGGCCGCTCTTGCTGATGCGGGCACTGATCACCACCTGCGGGTGCAGCGACAAGCGCATCTCGGGCGCCATGGCGGTGCTGTCGTCGAGCTTGAATTCCAGCGGCAGGTCCTTGACCTGGTGGCGCAGGATGGCCAGCGGCATGCGCGGACCTTCGGCTGCACGGGCGAAGATGAAGACGGTGTCGGTGGGTTGCGCCTGCTGAGCCAGGGCCGGCGCCAGCGTCACGCGGCCCTGGACCAGGGCGGTGACGGCTGCGGGCTGGCCATTCGCTGCACTTGCCGCGGCCTGGGCCGGTGCTGCCGGCGCCGCGGCCGCAGCCATGCCACCTTCGTGACGCGCCTCGGCGATGCTGGCTTGCAGCTGCGGCAGGAATTCGGCACCGGGTGGGGTGATCGCCACCAGGCGTTCCCAGTGCCGCACTGCGGCCTTGAAGTCCTTCACCTCGAACGCGGCAGAACCCGCCAGCGCCAGCGCCTTGGGGTTGTCGGGTTCCAGCATCAGGGCCCGGTCGATCCATTCCGAGGGCTCGCCCTTCAGGCTGCGGTTGTTCAGCACGGCCAGCGTGTCGGCATAGTCGGCGATCAGGCGTGCGTCGGTCTGCAGCAGCATGCCCGTCTTCTTGAAGGCGGGCAGGGCCTTTTCGTGCAAGCCCAGGCGGGCATAGGACCGCGCCAGCATCGCATGCCCCTCGGCGTTGTCCGGGTCGGTTTCCAGGCGCTGGGCCAGCTGCTCGACGGCGGCTGCGAACTGTTCCTCTTCGCTGGCGGTGGCGTCGACACCCGGGGCGGTGATGCTGCTGGACAGGATCGTCGCGCCGGGCGCGCCGGTGTACGAATAGCCCGCCACAGCCAGACCGACGACGCCTGCGAACAGCACAGCGACCAGCTTGCCGCCTGGCCGCGCGGCTTCAGGTGCGGCGGCGGGTTCCGCCATCACGCTCTCGAGCAGGCGGCGTTCCAGCGGCGCCTTGGCCTGCGCGTAGCTGGCTTCGTCCAGGGTGCCGGCGGCGTGCTGGGCTTGCAGCTGCTGCAGCTTCTTGCGCAGTGCGGGGATGTCGTTGTTCATCGCTTCATCAACCGCGCGGCCTGTCAGCCGGGTTGTCATCGTTCTCGTCGGGCTCGAAATGGTCCGCTGGCAGCCGGCTGCGCCGTCGGAGCAACCACCACAGTCCCACCAGGGCCACGACCAGCAGGACAGGGGGGCCGAACCAGAGCGGGATGGTGGTGTTGTTCAGCGGCGGGCGGTACAGCACGAAGTCGCCATAACGCGCGGTCATGTAGTCGAAGACCTGGGCTTCTGTCTGGCCGCTGCGCAACATGTCGCGGACCTGGTTGCGCAGGTCCACCGCCAGGTCTGCGTTCGACGCGGCAATGGTCTCGTTCTGGCACACCAGGCAGCGCAATTCCGCCGCTACGCGCATGACGCGGGCTTCCAGCGCGGGGTCGGCACTGGCGGGGGCGGCTTCACCGGCCCAGGCCGCCGGCAGCGCCAGAAGGGCGACGGCCAGCAAGGCGCCAGCCAGGCCCCGCAATCTGCCGGCAAGCTGATCAAAGTGCACTCTGGAGCTCCTTGACCAAGGGCTCGATGCGCGTGCGCAGCACGTCGGGCGTGAGCGGACCGGTGTGCTTGAATCGGATGATGCCCAGGTGGTCGACGATGAAGGTCTCGGGCACGCCGTAAACGCCGAAATCGATGCCCACACGACCGTCCGCGTCGACCAGGGTGGCCTTGTACGGATCGCCCAGATTGGCCAGCCAGGCCCGTGCAGCCTGTCCCTGGTCCTTGTAGTTCAGGCCGTACACAGGCAGCAGCTGGCGCCTGGCGATGTCGATCACCAGCGGGTGCTCCTCCCGGCAGGGCGCGCACCAACTGGCCCAGACGTTCAACATCCAGACCTTGCCCAGCAGATCTTCGCGGCCCACCGTCTGGGTCGGGTCGTCCAGGCGCACCAGCTTGAAATCCGGCGCGGGTTTGCCGATCAGGGGCGAGGGCACTTCGCGCGGGTTCAGGCCCAGGCCTACGAACAGAAAGCCCAGTACCACCGCGAAGATGCCCATCGGCACCAGGAACCGCAGAACCTTCATCGCGCTGCGGATACGCCGCCGCCGATGCCCTCGGGCGCGTCACGCGTGGCCCGGTTGCGATAGCGCCGGTCGGTGATGGCCCACATGCCGCCCAGGCCCATGAACAGGCAGCCGAACCAGATCCAGGCCACGAAAGGCTTGACCCAGATGCGCACCAGCCATTTCTCGTCGGCCAGCGGTTCACCGAGTTGCACGTACAGGTCGCCGCGCACACGGGTGTCGATCGCGGCTTCGGTCATCGGGTTGCGTTGCACCTTGTAGACACGGCGCTCAGGGAACATGTCGGTCACGTGTTCGCCTTCGCGGGTAACCACCAGGTGACCGCGCATCGCCTGGTAGTTCGGCCCGCTCGCCGGTTGTGTGCCCTGATAGGTGAAGGTGTAGCCGTTGACGGTGGTGCTGTCGCCCGGGGCCATGGCGACGTCGCGTTCGATGTCGTAGGTGCCGACCATGGTGACGCCGAACACGAACACGGCCACTCCGACGTGCGCCACCATCATGCCCACCGTGGCCCGGGGAACCTGGCTCAGGCGATGCAGCAGGTTGGTCTGGACACCGCCGGCCGGGCGCACACGTTCCCACAATTCGGCCAGCACGGTGTACAGGATCCAGTAGGCCATGAGCAGCCCGATGACCGAGCCGAAAGTGATGGTGCCGCCAATCCAGGCCGTCAGTGCAGCGCTGACCATGGTGACACTGGCAGCCCAGCGCAAGCGCACGGCCAGGGACGGCACATCGTCGTTCTTCCAGCGGGCCAGTGGCCCCACACCCATGAAGAACACCAGCACGGCCATGATGGGCACGAACACGGCGTCGAAGTAGGGCGGGCCTACCGAGATCTTGCCCAGACCCAGGGCGTCGAGGATCAGCGGATACAGCGTGCCCAGCATCACCGCGGCCATGGCCACGACCAGCAGCACGTTGTTGGCCAGCAGCATGCTTTCACGCGAAACCGCCGAGAAGCGCGCGCCCAGGCCCACCTTCGGTGCGCGCCAGGCATACAGCGCCAGCGCCGCCGTCACGGTGATGGCCAGCATGACCAGGATGAACGCGCCCCGGGTGGGGTCGGAAGCGAAGGAATGGACCGAGGTGATCACGCCCGATCGCACCAGGAAAGTGCCCAGCAGCGCCAGCGAATAGCCCATGATGGCCAGCAGCACCGTCCAGCTCTTGAAGCTGCCGCGTTTTTCGGTCACGGCCAGCGAATGGATCAAGGCTGTCGCCACCAGCCAGGGCATGAACGACGCGTTTTCCACGGCGTCCCAGAACCACCAGCCGCCCCAGCCCAGTTCGTAATAGGCCCACCAGCTGCCCAGGGCGATGCCGAAGGTGAGGAAGGCCCAGGCCACGGTTGTCCAGGGGCGCATCCAGCGCGCCCATTGCGCGTCGAGGTTGCCGCCGATCAGCGCCGCCACGGCAAAGGCGAAGGCCACCGACATGCCGACGTAGCCCATGTAGAGCATCGGCGGGTGGAAGATCATGCCCGGGTCCTGCAACTGCGGGTTCAGGTCGCGGCCGTCGGCCGGCACCGGGAACAGGCGGTCGAAAGGGTTGGACGTCAGCAGCACGAAGAGCAGGAAGCTGAGCGTCAGCAGACCCATCACCGACAGGATGCGGGCCACCATGGCCGGCGGCAGGTTGCGGCTGAAGCTGGCCACGGCCCAGGCCCACCCGGCCTGCATCAGCAGCCACAGCATCAGGCTGCCTTCGTGGCTGCCCCAGGTGGCCGCGATGCGGTACATCAGCGGCAGGTAGGAATTCGAGTGCGAGGCCACGTTCAACACCGAAAAGTCGTTGTTGACGAAGCTGATGATCAGGCAGCCGTACGAAAAGACGATGAGCGCCAGCAGGATATGGGTGGTCGGCTTGGCGAGTGCCATCCAGTCGGCCCGGCCACGATGTGCCCCGACCAAGGGCAGCGTTCCCAGGATCAACGTCACGCCCACGGCCAGCCACAGGGCGAAGTGGCCTGCTTCGACGATCATTGCGGCTTCTCCACGGCAGTGTTCTGCACCAGCGATCCGTCGAGCCGGCTCTGGCCCTTCTGCGCACGTTGCAAGGCGTCGGCGGCTTCAGGGGGCATGTAGTTCTCGTCGTGCTTGGCCAGCACTTCACGAGCGACGAAAACGCCGTTCTGCAGCTGGCCCTGCGCAACCACGCCTTTGCCTTCCTGGAACAGGTCGGGGAGGATGCCCTCGTATCTGACAGGGACCGTCTGGGCGGTGTCGGTGACGACGAAACTCACTTGCAGACCATCGCGCTGCACCGTTCCGGTCTGGACCAGGCCGCCGACGCGGAAGGTACGGCTGGCCGGCGCTTCGTTGGCCGCTACCTGCGAAGGCGAGTAGAAGAACACCATGTTGCTCTGGAAGGCATTGATCACCAGGGCCACTGTCGCGCCGCTGGCCGCGAGCAGGCCGCCGATGATGGCCAGGCGTTTGTTGCGTGGTTTCATGTGTCGTCCTCGAAGGAGTCGGTTTGTCGGGCTGCGTCGCGCAGGGCCTGGCGGTGGCGGTGGCGTGCCAGCAGCGGCTCGGCCACCATCACGCCCAGGGCGACGGCGTACGAGCCCCACACATAGAAGCCATAGCCCCCCATGTGGAAAAACTCCTGTGCGCTGCCCCAGTTCATGGCGTGATTCTCCCGCGTGCCAGCCCAGCCACCCAGCCCGCATGGGCTTCGCGTTCAATGATCTGGGCGCGGGTGCGCATGAAGACCACGGCAAAGGCGTAGGCCCAGCACGCCACCGTCATGAGCAGCATCGCTGTCAACATCGTATCCGCCATCTTCGGGGCGGCGGTCAGGCTGACGGTGGCGCCCTGGTGCAAGGTGTTCCACCATTGAACCGAAAAGTAGATGATGGGGACGTTGATGCTGCCCACCACCGCCAGCAAGGCACTGGCCTGGTCGGCTCGGCGCCTGTCGTCGATGGCGTTCACCAGCGCGATGTACCCAAGGTACAGGAACAGCAGAATCAATTCTGTCGTGAGCCGGGCGTCCCAGACCCAGTAGGTTCCCCAGGTCGGCTTGCCCCACAGCGAGCCCGTCCACAGCGCCAGGAAGGTGAACATCGCGCCCGTGGGTGCGATGGACTGCGCCACCATCGACGCCAGCCTGGCGTTGAAGGCCCAGCCGATGGCCGCCCAGAAGGCCATGACGAGGTACAGCAGCATCGACATCCAGGCCGCAGGCACGTGGATGAAGATGATGCGGTAGGAATCTCCCTGGGTGGCGTCGGTCGGCGCCACGAAAAAACCCATGTAAAGGCCCACCGCCGCAAACCCCAGCGCCACGACCCAGCACAAGGGGACCAGCCAGCCCGTCAGGGCGTAGAAGCGCGAAGGTGCTGCGAAGCTGAACAGGCGCAGCGGCGGCGTGGGAACGGCTGGATTGCGGGACGAGGTGGACATGGTCAGTTCATTCCGTCGAAATGCGCAGGGCGGCTGCTGTGGCCAGCGGAGCGCCGACGGCCGTCACGATGAGCAGCGCCCCGAGCAGCGAAAAGTGCCCCGAGGCCGACAGACCCGATTCGACCATGCCCACCGCCCCGGCGCCGAAGATCAGCGCTGGCGTGGCCAGTGGCAGGACGACCAGGATGAGCAACATGCCGCTGCTGCGCAGGCCGAGCGTGAGCGCCGCGCCCACGCCGCCCAGCAGGCTGAGGATGGGCGTACCCAGTACCAGGCTGAACACCAGCGCCAGCAGCGCCGGCCCCGACATGTTGAACACCAGTCCGGCCAATGGCGTGGCGATGATGAGCGGCAGCCCGGTCAGCAGCCAGTGGGCGCTGCACTTGGCCACCGCCACGGCGATGGCCGAAGCCGGCGCCAGCAGCATCTGCTCCAGCGAGCCGTCGGCCATATCCCCCGCAAACAGCTGCCCCACCGACAGCATCGACGCCAGCAGCGCACACACCCAGACGATGCCCGGGGCGATCTCGCGCAGGGTTTGCGGCTCCGGTCCCACGCCCAGGGGGAACAGGCTCAGAGCCACCAGGAAAAAGGCCAGGGGCAGCAGGGCGTCGATGCGGCGCCTGGACGCGAGCTTCAGGTCGCGAAGCAGCACACACAGGAAAACCTGGGTCATCGAGCGGCCGCATCGCGGGGGTCGTCCTGGACGGCACGTGCAAGCGGCCGCGGTGCGAAGGGTTCGAGGTCCAGCACGGCCGGCATGGGTTGGGTCATCGACAAGGCCTGGTGGCTGGTGAGCAGCACGCAGCCGCCGGCCGCAGCATGGTCGGAGATGACGGCGTTCAGCGCCTCGATGCCGTCGCTGTCCAGCGCGTCGTAGGGTTCGTCCAGCAACCACAGCGGGGCGCCAGCCGACAGCGCCAGCCGCGCCAGCGCCACCCGCCGCCGCTGCCCTTGGCTCAGGGTGCGCACCATGGCATGCCGGCGTTGGGCGATGCCCAGGCGCTTGAGCGCCAGGCGCAGCGTCTCGTCTTCGTGGGGCAGGCCGTGCAGGCGGGCCAGGAAGCGCAGCGCTTCGGTGACGCTCAGGTCGTCCTTCAATGCGTTCTGGTGGCCGATGTAAACCCACATCCGGCGACCTTCGGGGCCGGCATCGCGCTGCACCTGCCCCAGCAAGCGGATGCTGCCTTCGGCGGGCGTGGCCAGGCCAGCCAGCAGCCGCAGCAGGGTGGTCTTGCCGCGACCATTGCGACCGCGCAGCCAGGTCACGCTGCCGGCGGCGAGATCGATGTCCAGCCCCTCGAACAGCCGCCGGTCGCCCCGTTCTCCGGCCAGTGACCGGGTCTGCAGGATGCAGCGGCCGGCAGGCGGGTCCTGCAAGGAGAGTGGGTCGACGATGGTCGGGTACAGCTGCAAGGGATGAAAGACGATCGGAACGGGTGAGGACCGCGCGAGCCGGAAGTGTACGTTCGGTACCTGAAGCCCACTTTAATCGCGCGCAAACCACTCTCGGGCAGCCAGCGCCATTCAGGGGCGCGCCTTACCGGCCCGCGACCGTGCGACCTTCCGGGCTGGGGTCGAGCGTGAACTCTGCGACCGTGCCGACCCCGGGTGCGCTGCGCAGACGCACTTCGCCGCCATGCAGTTCGACGATGCGACGCACCAGAGACAGGCCGATGCCGCTGCCCTCGAAGCGCGGGCCGGCATGCATGCGCTGGAACGGCTGGAACAGCCCGGCAGCCCGCGACATGTCGAAGCCGACGCCGTTGTCGGTGACGCGGTACCAGGTGCCGCGCTCGTCCCTTTGGCTGTCGACCCGAATCCGCGCCTGGTCCACCCCGGCGCTGAACTTGCCGGCGTTGCCCAGCAGGTTCTGCCAGACCTGGGCAACGAGGTCGGGGTCGGCCAGGGCCACGGGCAGCGCGCTCACCTCGCACTGGCCTTGCCACTGGCGATGGGCAATGGCCAGCATGGCCCAGGTTCCCTGGGCCAGAGCGGTCATTTCCACGGCTTGGCGGCGCAAGGGCTGGCGCGCGACCTGGGCCAGCTTGCCCAGCGCGCCGACCAGCGCGCTCATGCGCCGCCCGGCGCGTTCGATGTGGTCGCTGTAGGCCAGGGCCTCGCGGGTGTGGCCCGCCTGCAGGCGTTCACGCAGCAGACCGACGAAACCCTGCATGGCTCGCAGCGGTGACTTCAGGTCGTGGCTCACGGCCTGCGTGAAGTCTTCGAGCCGCTGTTCCGAACGACGCCGGGCATCGCGGGCCTCGTCGAGTTCGTCCTGCGCGCTTCGCAATTCTTCCAGCAGCGCGTCGTAGCCGTCGCGCAGGTCGGCGTCGCGTTTCAACGTCTCGGTGATGTCCCGCAGCAGGCAGAAGACCTGCACGGCGTTGCCAATCTGCATTTCGTCGGCGCTGAGCAGGCATTCGCGGCTGCTACCGTCGGCCAGGCTCAGGCGCAGCGGCAGACCGGCGATCTCGCCGCGCTGATCCAGCAGCGCCGCCAGGGCCTGCACGGCGCTGGCGGGCAGGTGCTGTTCCAGGTGCTGGAGCGGCTGGCCGATGAGAGAGGCCTCGGGCAGCGCCAGCAGCCTGTGCGCGGCCTGATTTGCGTCGCGCACGACGGCCGTGCCGCGCTCGACGACGAGCATGGCTTCGGGGTGCTGGCTGAAGCTGCGTTCGAGCAGTTCCTCGGCGCGACGCAGCGCCTCTTCGGCCTGCATCCGGCGCAGGCGCTCACGTTGCGCCGCGCGGTTGCGGCGTTGCAGCGCCCAGCCCAGTCCGCCGAGCGCCAGGGCAGCGACACCGGCCACACCCAGGGTCTGGTAACGCCCGATTTCCACCCCGGCTTCCAGGCGATGGGCATCGGCCAGGGCACTGTGGCTGGGCAGCCAGGCGGTGCGCAGGGCTTCGAGCGAACCGTCGGCTTCCATCGCGTCCAGCCCGGCCTGCAGGGGTTGCAGCAGGTCGAGCCGGCCCGGCGCCACCGCCAGCGCATAAGTCTGCAACTGCAGGTTCAAGCTGCTGGCCACGACGCCCGGCACCTTGCCCGAGGCCAGCACTGGGTCGGCGTAGGCCCGCGGCAGCACAGCAACATCGGCACGACCGTCCGCCACCAGGCGCAGGGCTGCCGCTGGATCAGTGGCGGTGAGTTCGGGCTTCGGCAGGTGGCTCAGCGTGGTGGTGAGCGTTTCGCCCATCGCCTCGCCCGCCAGGACCACCAGCCGCTGCCCCGCGAGTCCCTGCGGGCCTTGCGGGTCAGGCCTGCCCTGCAGATGGTAAGCGGCCAGCGCGGCTGTGGCGTGGCCGCGGCCGAACAGGGCCCAGCTGCGTCGTTCGGGCGTGGGCACCATGGCCACGAGGTCGATTTCGCCGCTGCGGAAGGCAGCTTCTGTATCGGCCCAGGGGCGCAGGCGGATGTCGATCGGGCGGCCAATGCGCCGGGCCAGCGCAGTCAGCAGTTCGACCTGGAAGCCGCGGGGCTTGCCCTGGGCGTCCAGCGACTCGAAAGGCGGGAAGGCTGCGTCACCGCCGTAGCGCAGCGGCGGGACTGTCGATGCCGTCCCGGGAGCGGCCTGCGCCTGCGGCCAGAAGTTCAGCAGTGGAAGACGATCGATCGGTATCAAGGGGCAGACGCTTCCGGCGCACGGGGATTGCACCTGAAAACCAGATGCTACAAGCCCCCCAGGGTTCATCGGGATACCTGCCCGAACTGCAAGGCGAGCCTGGCGGCGTTGAGCCTGCTGCCAGGCCGGGCTCAGGCAACCGGGTTGGCGTTGGCCGCCTGCGTCGCCAGCACCTCTTCACGCACGGCTTCGGTCAGCTCGGCCTTCAGCGCGGTGAACAGCGCAATCGTCTTCACCGAGCAGTGGCGTAGGTGGTCCAGCGGCACCGTGTGGTCGAGCTTGATGCGGCCGGGGCGTGCGCTCATCACGACGACACGGGTGCCCATGAAGATGGCCCCGTCGAGCAGGCGTCAGCCCACTGTCGAGCGCGGTCGGTGCTGCCGAAGCTGCAAAGCCCGCGAGCTTGCACCCCAAAATGGGGTGGTGCCGGCGTCAAAAGGCCTCGGGGGTGACAGCCGTCACATGCCGGCAAGGCCGCTGCTGCGACAGTTCGCAAACTGGTTCATGCCAGCACCGGAGCCCGCCGTCATGAAGATAGAAACCACCCGGCCTGAGCTGATCGCCAGTCCCCTGGAACTGCACTATCGCAGCGAGGCCTTTGTCGAGGACCTGGACGGTCTGCTGCCGCAGGCCCTGCCTGCCGCTGAGCCCGCTGAACCCGCTGAGCGCATGGACCGCTCATCGTGGCTGCTGCTGATGCTGCCGCTGGCCGTGGTGTTGATCGGGTCGGCTTCGGCGCTGGGGTGGGTGTGATCCTGACCTGGTGCAGCGCGCGGCTCGGTCGACGGGTCGACCTTGTCAGAGCAGCCGGCCCATGGCCTGCGCGGCGCGCAGCAGCGCGTCGAGCCGGGTCTCGGCCTCTGCCATGCTGAGCCGGGCCAGGGGGGCGTGCACGGCGATGGCGGCGCGCACCTTGTCCTGAGCGTCGCGCACGGGAACGGCCAAGGCAATGAGCCCGGGCACAAACTCCTCGCGGTCGCGAGCGAATCCTCTGGCCACGATCTCGTCGCACTCGGCCTTGAGGGCTTCAGGCGTGGTCAGCGTATGCGGCGTCAGCGCAGGCAGCGGGATGCGGCGTATGACCGTGTCACGCTGGCGCCGGGGCATGTGCGCCAGCAGCAACTTGCCGCTGGCTGAGCAGTGCAGCGGCACATGGGCGCCGACGTCGATGGTCAGCCGCAGGGGCCGGCGGGCTTCCACGCGGTCCAGGTAGAGCACCTCGGCACCGTCCAGGGTGGTGAAGTTGCAGGTCTCGCCGATCTCGTCGACCAGCGTCTTCAGGACCGAGTGACGCAGCCCGCGCAAGGTGCCGTGGTTCAGGGCGTGGAACGCCAACTGGCGCAGCGCAGGACCGATGGCGAAGCTGCGCTCGTCCAGGTCCCGCATCAGGAAACCACCCGCAACGAGATTGGCACACAGGCGGTGGACGGTCACCTTCGGCAACTGCAACTGCATCGTGAGCTCGGCCAGGGTCATCGGCCGGCCTTCCTCGGCCAGCAGGGACATCAGGCGCAAGGTGCGTTCGGCGGAACCCGAAGCAGGTTCATCGCCAACTTCGCGCGAGGCGATTTCGCCGAGTGGCGAGTCGAGTTCGGATCGGGTCGGTGCAGAGCACATGGTGGAGACGTGGCGGCGGCGGCGTCGCGACTCTAGCCGTTGGCGCCGACTCCCAGCCGCAGGATGCCATTGTCTACGCAAAAAATATGATTTTGGAATGTTGAGTTCCATTTAGAACGCTTCTATGATGCGTGCGCATGAACTCCGATGAACTGTTGGCCCAGGTTGCAGCTGCTCCCGCATACGACTTCATCGTCGTCGGTGCCGGCTCGGCCGGGTGCACCCTGGCCGGCCGCCTGAGCGAGGACCCGCAGACGCGGGTGCTGCTGCTGGAGGCCGGGCCGCCCGACCGGTCGATCTGGATCCACCTGCCCATCGGCTACGGCAAGACGATGTGGGATCCGAAGGTGAACTGGCGCTTCGAGACCGAGCCCGATCCCGGCATGAACGGCCGCAAGATCTACTGGCCCCGTGGCAAGACGCTGGGCGGCTCCAGTTCCATCAACGGCCTGATCTACATCCGCGGTCAGCGCGAGGACTACGACCACTGGGCCGCCCTGGGCAATACCGGCTGGTCGTACGACGAATGCCTGCCCTACTTCAGGCGCGCCGAGTGCAACCAGCGCGGCAGCAGTGCATTCCACGGTGGCGAGGGCCCGCTGAAGATCTCTGACATCGGCGCCCGGCACGAACTCATCGAGGCCTTCATCGACGGTGCCGGCCAGATCGGCGTGCCGCGCACCGACGACTTCAACGGCGCCAGCCAGGAAGGTGCCGGCTACTACCAGCTCACCACGCACAAGGGCTGGCGTTGCAGCGCCGCCAAGGCCTACCTGAACCCGGCGCGCCAGCGCAGCAACCTGCAGGTGCGCACCGGCGCCCAGGCCACGGGCCTGATCTTCGACGGCCGCCGCGTGGTGGGTGTGCGCTACCTGCAGGACGGGGTGCCCATGGCGGCGCGCTGCACGGCCGAGGTGCTGCTGTCGGCCGGGGCATTGCTCACACCGCAACTGCTGCAGCTCTCGGGCGTCGGCCCGGCCGACTTGCTGCAGGACTTCGGCATCCCGGTGGTGCGGGCGCTGCCCGGCGTCGGCGAAAACCTGCAGGACCACCTGCAGGTGCGCTTGCATTACGAGTGCACCCGGCCCATCACCACCAACGACGAGCTCAATTCCTGGTTCGGCAAGGCACGGATCGGCCTGCAGTGGCTGTTCAGGCGCAGCGGGCCATTGGCCATCGGCATCAACCAGGGGGGCTGCTTCATGCGCGCGCTGAAGGACAGCACTGGCCGGCCGGTGGCCGACCGGCCCGACATCCAGTTCCACGTGTCCACGCTGTCGGCCGACATGGCCGGAGGCACGGTGCACCCGTTCTCGGGCTTCACGCTGTCGACCTGCCAGCTGCGCCCTGAATCGCGCGGCACGGTGCGCATCCGTTCGCTCGACCCGCTGCAGCCGCCGGCGATGTTTGCCAACTACCTGGCCACCGAACTCGACCGCCAGACCACCGTGGCCGGCGTGAAGGCAGCACGCGCGATTGCGGCTTCGCCCGCCTTGCGGCCCTACGTCAAGCGTGAGTTCAAGCCCGGCCCGGGCACCAGCGACGACGCAGCCGTGCTGGACTTCTGCCGCAACCACGGCGCCACCATTTTCCACCCCAGCGGCACTGCGCGCATGGGGCGGGACGCCATGGCGGTGGTCGACGCGCGGCTGCGCGTGCACGGCGTCGACGGGCTGCGTGTGGTCGACTGCTCGGTGATGCCTACGCTGGTGTCGGGCAACACCCACGCCCCGGTGGTGATGATGGCCGAGAAGGCCGTGGACATGATCCGTGAAGACCAGGTCGCACGCCGCCGCGGCCCGGTGTCGAACCTGGCCTCAGCCGACGGCCCGGTAGTAGAGGTTCTGGGTGTGCTGCCCCTCGGCAAAGAAGCTCCAGCGCTCGGCCAGCAGGCCGGGCAACTGCAGCAGACACAGCACTGACAGCAGGGCTGGCGAGGGCGCGGCCAGCAGCAGTGCCAGCGCCGGCAGGGCGAAACCCAGCAGCGCTGCTGCCCAGCGCATGCGCTGCACGAAGACCTCGGGTTGGCCGTGGAAGAACTCGCGCGTGTTGAAGCTGCCACCCATCGAGCCTTGCGAGATCTGGCGGATGCGCGGGTGGCGCATGCCGATGGCGGTCTGCAGCGTGGTCTTGGCCGGCAGGTTCAGGTTGCGCCAGAGTGTGGCGCCGCGGGTGGCCGCAGCCAGCACCGTTGCGCCCACCGTGGCCAGGGCCAGCCCCGGCACCAGGTTCGGCGCCAGCGCGCTGGCCAGCGCCGTGGCCAGCAGCGCCCCCGAGGCCAGGCCGATCAGCGCGAAGTTCAGCGGCGTCAGGGGCGTGGCCCAGGCCCGGATGGCCTTGACCGCGCCATAGATCATGCCCGTGCACACGTAGAGCAGCAGCGCCAGTGCGGCAGCCGCCAGCCCGGCCAGCGCGCCGGCCAGCGGTGCCGGCCAGCCCAGCAGATGGCTGGCCCCCCACAGCGCCACCACGGCCATGAACGCCGGCAGCACGATGACTTCGCGCGACAGCCAGGAAGTGCGCCACATCGCCATCGCCCGCCAGGCGCGCAGCGGGTGCCCCAGATGGAAGGTGGCGGCCACCAGGCCGCAGCCCGACAGCAGCAGCACGGCAGCGGCGCCCACGCTGAACAAGAGCGTCGGCGCTTCCACCGCGCCGGCGCGGCGCAGGAAGTCGAGCAGCACCAGCAGCAGCAGCAGGCCCTGGCCGGCACCGGCCAGGGTGGTGAAGATGATCATGGACCAGGGGGGGCGCATCGGGGCATCTCCGGTGTCAGTGTTCCCAGTCGGCCGCCAGCGGCTGACCGGCGGCCGGTTCGCGTCCGTCGACGCGCAGCGGGTTCTGTTCGCGCACCACCTGTACCGGGTCGGTCTGCGCCTCATTGCGGCGGCGCGGCAGGTAGTGGTTGGCTGGCAACGTGCCCTGCTCGGGCATCAGCGGGAAGCCGCCGCGGTCGCGAATGGCCACCGACACTTCCGACTCCGGGTCGTGCACGTCGCCGAACAGCCGGGCGTTGGTGGGGCAGGCCATCACGCAGGCCGGCTTGCGCTCGGCCGGCGGCAGGGCCTGGTCGGTGATGCGGTCCACGCACAGGGTGCATTTCGTCATGACCTGGCGCTGCTCGTCGAGTTCGCGCACGCCGTAGGGGCAGGCCCATGAACAGTAGTTGCAGCCGATGCACTTGTCGTAGTCCACCAGCACGATGCCGTCTTCGGCGCGCTTGTAGCTGGCACCGGTGGGGCACACGGTGACGCAGGGCGGATCTTCGCAGTGCAGGCAGCTCTTGGGGAAGTGCACGGTCTGCGTCTCGGGGTAGTCGCCCACCTCGAAGCTGAGCACGCGGTTGAAGAAGGTGCCCGTGGGGTTGGCGGTGTAGGCGTTCCAGTCGACCAGCGGACCGGCGCTGCCCGAGGTGTTCCACTGCTTGCAGCTGGTGACGCAGGCGTGGCAGCCCACGCAGACGTTGAGGTCGATGACCAGGGCCAATTGGGTCATGGCTTGTCTCCGTTCTTGCCTTCGTCGCGCCCCGCGAACCAGGCGCGCCACTTCAGGCGTTGGGTGCCGGGCAGCGCCGGCTTGCTGTCGAACTGCGGGAAGCTCTGCTGCGGTTCGGCGTCGTCGGCGCGGCGGATGCGCACGCGCACGTCGTACCAGCCGGCCTGGCCGGTGATGGGGTCGGAATTGGAGATGCGCGCACCGCCGGGACCGGGCAGTTCCTCGCTGATGAGGTGGTTCAGCAGGAAGCCGCGTTCGGATTCGTTGGCCGTGTCCGACAGCGCCCAGGCGCCCTTGGCCTTGCCGATGGCGTTCCAGGTCCACACCGTGCCGGGCTCCACCGCACCGGTGTGCCGGCACTGGCAGCGCACCTTGCCCCAGGCGCTTTCGACCCAGATCCAGTCTTCGTCCTGGATGCCCAGGGCGAGCGCGGTGGCCGGGTTCACGAACAGGTGGTTGTGCGAATGGATCTGGCGCAGCCAGGCGTTCTGCGAATCCCAGGAGTGGTACATCGCCATCGGCCGCTGCGTCACTGCGGCCAGCGGGAAGGCCTGCAGGTCGCTGGCCTGCACCTCCAGCGGCGGGTACCAGAAGGGCAGGGGGTCGAAGTAGGTGTCCACGCGTTCGCGCAGCCGGTCTGGCGGCTGCCGGCCTTCGCCCTTGCCCTGCGCGGCCAGCCGGAAGCGCTGCATGAATTCGGAATAGATGTGGATCGTGATCGGGTCCAGGTCGCGCCGCAGGCCGGCCTTCTGCGCCCATTCCAGGTAGCCGCGGTTCCAGTTGCGCATGTACTGGTGTTCCACCGGCATGGTGTAGTGGTGCACGCAGT